>Ga0213829_1000071_pt1 | contig 140234 bp, 127 predicted proteins | sample MC6MC0896MG_FD_180665 | JGI IMG/M metagenome (GOLD analysis project Ga0213829, IMG submission 180665) | Enriched soil aggregate microbial communities from Iowa State University, Ames, United States - MC6-MC0896-MG | ecosystem: Environmental > Terrestrial > Soil > Unclassified | place: USA...
CCTTGTTGCACAGCAGGTCTTCGTGAAAATTGGACGCCGTTTTGGCGAAGTTGCTGAAATCACCAGCGGTATCAAGGAAGGCGATGTCGTTATCACGGCTGGCCAGAACAAGCTTACCGCCGGCATTTCGGTGAAGATCGACAATACTGTGAACCCGATCCCTCAAGCGGATAAGAAATAGGCGCTAGAGATGAGCTTTTCAGATATTTTCATCCGGCGACCTGTCCTTGCGACTGTCGTCGCACTTATGATCATTCTCCTGGGTTTTCAGGGGATTGCGCAGCTATCTGTCCGTGAATATCCCAAGGTGGATGAAACGGTTATCACAGTTTCAACCACTTATGCGGGTGCAAGTGCCGAGCTTATTCAGGGTTTTATCACGGCCCCGATTGCGGAAGCTGTCGCGACCACTGAAAACATTGATTATGTAACTTCGTCGAGCCGTCAGTCGTCGAGCACGGTCACTGTGCAGATGAAGCTGGGCGCAAATCCGGATGCCGCACTCACCGAAGTGATTGCAAAGGTCAATCAGGTTCGCGGCAAATTGCCGGATGAATCGGATGACCCTGTAATCTCGAAAGGCACGGGTCAGAGCTTTGCGACCATGTATCTTGCAGCGCAAAACCCAAACATGACGAGCGAGCAGATAACCGAATATCTTGAGCGCGTTATCCAGCCGCGTATGTCCACCATTCAGGGTGTAGCAAACGCTGAAATTCTGGGCGGTCAGGTCTATTCGATGCGTATCTGGCTCGACCCTATCCAGCTTGCCGCACGACAGATAACCGCTCCGGAAGTTCTGGCCGCAATCAAGGCCTCGAACTTTCTTTCGGCTCCCGGTAAAACGAAGAACGAATATGTTGCTTCGTCCATCACGCTTGAATCTACATTGCAGACACCTGAAGCCTTTGGTGCCATGCCAATCAAGTCTTCCGGCGACGATATTGTAAGATTGCGCGATGTGGCGAAAGTCGATCTTGCCGCAGCGAGCACCGATACGATTGTTTCGTTCAATGGTTCTGCGGGTACATTTCTAGGTGTGTATCCGACACCGGCTGCAAATCCCATCGATATGGCGAATGCTGTTCGCAAGGAGTTGCCATCGATCCAGAATTCGCTGCCGGAAGGCATGACAATTGTTCTCGTTTACGATGCGACAGAGCAGATCAGTTCTTCGATCAATGAAGTGTTCACGACCATTGCCGAAGCCGTTGCCATCGTTATTCTGGTGATTATCGTCTTCCTTGGATCGTTCCGTTCGGTTCTCATTCCAATCGTAACGATTCCAATCTCGCTGATTGGCGTGTGTTTCTTCCTCTATATTCTTGGCTTTTCGATCAATCTTCTTTCGCTTCTTGCGATGGTTCTGGCGATTGGTCTGGTGGTCGATGACGCCATCGTCGTGCTTGAGAATATTCACCGACATATCGAAGAAGGATTGCGTCCGATGGATGCGGCCTTCAAGGGCATGAAGGAAATTACCGGCTCGATTATCGCAATGACGATCACGCTGGCTGCGGTGTTTGCGCCTCTCGGATTTACCGGCGGTCTGACCGGCTCGCTGTTCCGCGAGTTTGCTTTCACGCTGGCGGGAGCAGTTATCATCTCGGGTATCGCGGCTTTGACCGTCTCTCCGATGATGTGCGCACGCATGCTCAAGCATGGTGAAGCTTCGCGGTTCCAGAAATTTATCGATAAGACATTCGGAAAACTGGAAAAGTCCTATCATCGTCTCGTGTCCGGCTCGCTTAACTACCGTCCGGTGACGCTGCTGATTGTTATTTGTCTTGTTGCTCTTACTGGCTTCCTCTTTACGAAAACGTCGAGCGAACTGGCACCGGAAGAAGATTCGGGTGCGCTGTTTGCGCTCATCAATGCGCCGCAATACGCAACTTCGGCTTATACTGACCTTTATGCACGCGAAATTGACGAACTGACGAAAGACACCCCGGACCTGAAAACACGCTTTCAGATTGTTGGCATGGACGGCGGTACAAATTCCGGTATCGCGCTTTGGGTGTTGAATGACTGGAGTGATCGCAGTCGTTCACAGAAGCAGATTCAGCAGGATCTGACGGAGCGGATGTCAAAAGTGGCTGGCGTTCAGTCGTTCATCTTTGCCCCGCCTTCACTGCCGGGAACGGGTGGTGGTCTGCCGATTTCCATTGCGTTGCAGTCAACGGGTCCGGCTGATCAGGTTTTCGAACTTGCTGAGGAAATTAAGAACGAAGCGCAGGCGACTGGCCAGTACATCATCGTTCAGAACTCTCTGTCGTTCAATTCGCCGCAAACGACGATCTCGATTGACCGTGACCGGGCCGCGACGCTTGGCGTACAGGTCAGCGACATTGGTTCAACACTTGGTCTGCTTACTGGTGGTGCATCGATTGCAAAGTTTGACCGTGATTCAAACAGCTATGACATCATCACGCAGGTGCCGGATGTCTATCGTTCGAACCCGGAAAAGCTTGGCGAGTTCTATGTTCGCAGTCTTTCTGGCGAAATGGTGCCGCTTTCGGCGCTCATAACCATCAACCAGAGTGGTGCTCCTGCGGCGATTGAGCAGTTTAACCAGCTTAATTCCGCTACGATCTCGGCGCTTCCATTGCCAGGTGTTACAACCGGACAGGGCCTGCAAACGCTTGTTGATCTGACGAAATCCAAGATGCCGGAAGGCTTCTTCCTCGACTATTCTGGACAGTCGCGTCTTGAAGTTGAGCAGGGCAATACGATTCTGATCGCCTTCGGCCTTGCCGTTATCGTGATCTATCTCGTGCTGGCTGCGCAGTTTGAAAGCTTCCGCGATCCGTTCATCATCATGATGTCGGTTCCGCTTTCGATCTTCGGTGCTATCGTTCCGCTGAATATCGGTTTGGGTACGCTCAATATCTATACGCAGGTGGGTATGATTACGCTCGTCGGGCTCATAACGAAGCACGGCATTCTGATGGTGGAGTTTGCCAATCAGCAGCGTCGCCTGCATGGCCATTCGCGTCGTGAAGCGATTATCCTTGCTGCCCAAACCCGTCTTCGTCCAATTCTGATGACGACGGCTGCTATGGCGCTTGGTGTTGTGCCGCTCATTCTCGCGAGCGGTGCAGGTGCAGCAGCGCGTTATTCGATGGGTCTGGTGATCTTCACCGGCATCACCATCGGTACGATCTTCACGCTGTTTGTGGTGCCGATGTTCTATACTTTCATCGCCAAAAAAGACGTGGAAGGTGAGTTTGTGCCAGAGCATGAAGATGGTTCTCAACCAGCGTCTGCACAACATCACTGAAACTTGTATTGAATAATCAGATAAAGGGCGGCCTCATATGGGCCGCCTTTTTTGTTGGGATTAGAGCGCATTTCCATCTGATTTCATCAGACCGGCACCCTAATTTCTTTCCAGCATAATCTTATCGATCCTCGTTTCACTCCGGTCGGATTATGCTCTGTTGCATTCCAACTGTTCCACACCATATGAGCAAGCATGATACCTTTATCCGTTCTCGATCTTTCACCCGTTCCTGAAGGCAGCGATGCCGGGCAATCTTTGCGCAATACGCTGGAGCTCGCACAGCAGGCAGAGAGGCTTGGTTTCACGCGCTACTGGCTTGCGGAACATCACAATATGCCGGGCATTGCCAGTGCCGCGACTTCCGTGGTCATCGGCCATGTGGCGGCAGGCACATCAACCATCCGGGTTGGTGCTGGCGGCATTATGCTGCCAAACCATGCACCACTGGTCATTGCCGAACAGTTTGGCACACTGGCCTCGCTGTTTCCGGGCCGTATTGATCTGGGCCTTGGTCGCGCACCGGGCACCGATCAGCTGACCGCACATGCGCTTCGCCGGAATCTTGAAAGCAGCGCCAATGATTTTCCGCGCGATGTGGTGGAGCTTCTCAATTATTTCAAACCTGCTGATCCGGCTCAGCGCGTTCAGGCCGTGCCGGGGGCCGGGCTTAATGTTCCGGTCTGGATTCTCGGCTCCAGTCTGTTTGGTGCGCAACTGGCTGCGATGCTCGGTCTGCCTTATGGCTTTGCTTCGCATTTCGCACCGGCTGACATGGAGCGGGCGGTAGCGCTTTATCGCGAGCGTTTCGAGCCTTCGGAATATCTCCAAAAGCCTTACGTCATGCTGGGGCTTAACGTTATTGCGGCCGATACGGATGAAGAAGCGCATCATTTATTTACGTCGCAATTGCAGGCTTTTGTAAATTTGCGCAGTGGTCGTCCGGGTAAACTGCCTGCGCCTGTTGCGGGCTATCAGGAACAACTTGATCCGTCTGCGCAGGCACTGGTTCGCCAGATGCTGTCGTGTCGCGTTATCGGTGGCCCGGAAACTGTTGCCAAAGGCATTCAGGAATTTGCAGAGCGCACGGGCGCGGATGAGTTGATGGTCACCGGCATGATCCATGATCACCAGAAGCGTTTACGTTCTTACGAGATCGTCAGCAATTCGATTGCATGAGGATCAAACTCGTGACTGACTTCGGTGAGAAGCCAGTCGCGAAAGGCTTTAACCGCAGGCGTGTTTGCACGTGCCTGCGGTGTTACAAAGTAATAGCTGCTCGGGCTTTTAACCGTGTGAGGATAGGCCACGACAAGCTGGCCGTTTTCGATTTCAGCACTGATCAGAAACAGCGGCATCAGCGCAATCCCAAGTCCTGCGATGCAGGCCTGCGAGACGTTGGAAAACTGCTCGAAGCGCATGCCGCCCGCAACGGGTGCAGCTATATTGAGGCTTTTGAACCAGTGGTTCCATGCGCCGGGGCGAGATGCCATGTTGAACAATGGCAGGCGCAGCAAATCCGCAGGTGCGTCGATGGGATGTCGTTTAAGAAAAGCCGGGCTGCATACGGGTGCAACCATTTCTTCCATCAAAAACGTGCAGTCGGCATTGGGCCAATCCGGCTGGCCGATATGGATTGCGGCATCAAGTCCTTCGCGCTCGAAGTCAAACTGGCCGATGCGCGTGGCAAAATTCAGAATAATATCGGGGTACTTAGCCACAAAACGCGGAATTCTCGGGATCAGCCAGCGTGTTCCGAATGTTGGCAGGAACGCGAGATTAAGCGTTGTGCCGCGCATTTGCGATATGACCTGAAGAGACGCTGCACGAATGGCCGCAAGGGCAGGGCTGATCGTATTGAGATAAGCGCGCCCCGTCTCTGTGAGGGTAACATGGCGGCTGGTGCGGTCAAAAAGGACAGCGCCAAGCTGTTCTTCAAGTGTTGCTATCTGGCGGCTTATAGCCCCTTGAGTGAGTGAAAGTTCTTCCGCGGCGCTCGAAAAACTCTCATGCCTCGCTACCGCCTCGAAGGCTGCAAGTGCACTCGTTGAAGGAAGAAGGCGTCTCGATAGCGAAGTCATTGATCTATTACTAAATGGAATAGATTAATGAGTAAACGTTTATTGCATGTCCGAATAGGCCGCGTCATAGTCGGGCAAATGAATTTGAGGAGAGAATGATGTCGCGTGCCGCATTTAACTGGGAAGATCCGTTTCTGCTTGACGAACAGCTGACCGAAGACGAGCGGATTATCCGCGATTCGGCGCAGGCTTTTGCGAGCGATGTTTTGCTGCCGCGCATTGAAAAAGCCTATCTTGAGGAGACAACCGATCCTGATCTGTTTCGTCTTATGGGGCAGGCTGGTCTTCTTGGTGTAACTCTCCCAGAAGAATATGGCGCGGCCAATGCGGGCTATGTTTCCTATGGTCTGGTAGCGCGTGAAGTCGAGCGTATCGATTCTGGTTATCGTTCGATGATGAGTGTGCAGTCTTCGCTCGTCATGTATCCGATCTATGCCTATGGCTCGGATGAGCAGCGCAAGAAATATCTGCCAGGTCTGGTTTCTGGCGAACTGATCGGTTGCTTCGGTCTGACTGAGCCTGATGCGGGTTCTGATCCTGCTGGTATGAAAACCCGTGCTGACAAAATTGATGGCGGCTATCGTATCAGTGGCGCCAAGATGTGGATTTCCAACTCTCCGATTGCTGATGTGTTTGTGGTCTGGGCCAAGTCGACGGCGCATGATGGTGCGATCCGCGGTTTTGTGCTCGAAAAGGGCATGAAAGGTCTTTCCGCTCCGAAAATTGGCGGAAAACTTTCGCTGCGCGCGTCGGTCACTGGCGAAATCGTTATGGACGGCGTCGAAGTTTCCGAAGATGCGATCCTGCCGAATGTTTCGGGCCTCAAGGGTCCATTCGGTTGCTTGAACCGCGCCCGTTACGGCATTTCATGGGGTGTGCTGGGGGCAGCAGAGGATTGCTGGTTCCGTGCGCGCCAGTATGGCCTTGATCGCAAGCAGTTCGACAAGCCTTTGGCCGGAACGCAGCTTTATCAAAAGAAGCTCGCAGATATGCAGACCGAAATCACACTCGGCTTGCAGGCATCTTTGCGTGTTGGCCGTCTGTTCGATGAAGGTAAAATGGCGCCGGAAATGATCTCGATCGTCAAGCGCAACAATTGCGGCAAGGCTCTCGATATTGCGCGTCAGGCGCGTGATATGCATGGCGGCAACGGCATTCAGATCGAATATCACGTGATGCGCCACTCTCAGAATCTGGAAACCGTGAACACCTATGAGGGCACGCATGATGTTCATGCGCTGATTCTCGGACGTGCGCAGACCGGCATTCAGGCTTTCTTCTGATCGTCGTTCTATCGCTCGGAGAGGTTTTGAGAAATGCAGAATACACCGCTTGCGGGTCTGAAAGTTATTGAGCTGGCCCGCATTCTGGCTGGCCCTTGGGTGGGCCAGACGCTTTCCGACCTTGGGGCTGATGTCATCAAGGTCGAAAGCCCGGAAGGCGATGATACCCGTAAATGGGGGCCTCCCTTCATTGATGTGGAGGGAGAGCAATCTGCGGCCTATTTTCATGCCTGTAATCGTGGCAAACGCTCGATCGTGGCGGATTTTCGCTCTGATAAGGGCAGGGAGATTGTTCGCAGGCTCGTCGCCGATGCCGATGTGGTGATTGAGAATTTCAAGCTTGGTGGGCTTGAGAAATACGGTCTGGATTACGAAAGCCTCAAGGCAATCAACCCGCGACTGATCTATTGTTCCATCACCGGCTTTGGCCACACCGGGCCTTATGCAGAACGTGCGGGTTATGATTTCATGATCCAGGGCATGGGTGGCATCATGGATCTGACTGGAGAGCCGGATCGGGAGCCGCAGAAGATCGGTGTGGCTTTCGCAGACATCTTTACCGGGCTTTATAGTGTTATCGCCATTCAGTCGGCTCTGATTATGCGAGAGCGCACGGGCAAGGGCCAGCATATCGATATGGCGCTGTTTGATTGCATGTCGGCGGTGCTTGCCAATCAGGCCATGAATTATCTGGCGTCTGGCGTATCGCCAAAGCGCATGGGCAATGCACATCCCAATATCGCGCCTTACCAGACGCTGCCGGTCGCCGATGGCTATTTCATTATCGCCTGTGGCAATGACGGGCAGTTTGCGAAACTGACGGCTTTGTTGGGAATTGGCGAGCTTGCGAGCGATTCCCGCTTCCTTACGAACTCAGCGCGGGTGACCAATCGTGATGCTCTCACGGCTTTGCTGGAGGAGCGCACAAAGCAATGGTTGCGCGATGATCTTCTGGCGGCACTTGCGAAAGCAGGTGTACCTGCAGGGCCGATCAATACGGTTGAAGACGTTTTCTCCGATCCGCAATTCATCGCGCGCAATATGCGAATCGATCCTGATGGCGTGCCCGGATTGCGCACACCCATCCGATTCTCGGATGCAGAGCTTAAATTGGATAAGCGCTCACCCAATCTTGGTGAACATAGCAGCGACATATCATAGAAAAGCCCATTATAGCGCCGATCTGATAAAATCAGATCGGCGCTATAATTATTATCTCTATCGCGCATCTTGTTCCGAAAACCGTTTCACATTTTTCGGGATGCGCTTTAAGCGGGCTTTTTGTTGGATTATTCGTCAGTTGCGACCATCACATCGGATGCCTTGACGACAGCATAGGCTGTCTTGCCGACCTTGAGATCAAGTTCATCCACGGCTTCATTGGTGATGGATGAGGTGACAACGACACCATTTCCAATATCGATGCGGACATGCGCGGTGGTGGCACCCTTGGTGACATCAACAATTGTGCCTTTGAGGCGATTGCGTGCGCTGATTTTCATGACATTCTTCCCGAGCTTGATTTGTTCTGGTCTATATAACGCTATATCACCTCATTATAGAGATGATACTTGCTGCAAAACAAATTGTTCTGAGAAGAGAATGGTGCGGTCGAGAAGACTCGAACTTCCACGGGTTGCCCCACAGCGACCTCAACGCTGCGCGTCTACCAATTCCGCCACGACCGCACGTGGTAGAAGCTGAACACTGTCAGCGAGATGGCATGTAGCAAATCAGTTTGGACTGCACAAGGCCATTCTTTGAGTTGAGCACAATTGAATGAAATAAATTTTACACAGCATAAATATATGATTTTAAAACACAAAAAACCGCGTCATCTGGAGGTCAAGCCAGATCGCAGAGTGTGTTTTCATAAGAATCATAGCTCTTGGGAGAGAATGGTGCGGTCGAGAAGACTCGAACTTCCACGGGTTGCCCCACAGCGACCTCAACGCTGCGCGTCTACCAATTCCGCCACGACCGCACGTGGTAGAAGCTGAACTTGTCAGCGAGGAGGCATCTAGCAAATCGATCAGACAGGCACAAGCCTATTCTTGAGCTTCGCCCAATCTTTTTGAAAAAGAATGGAAAAATTCTGATTATCAGCCGCTGATCCCCTGAAGGCGCTTGATATCTTCCAGTCGTTTGACCGTTTCAGCATAGCCGATGTCGATTGCCTCAGAAGCGCGATGGAAATCTGCGAGTCCGATTTGTCCGACGGTTGGCATCAGCGACACATCCGGCGGATCGCCAGCCATGCGTGCGCGTGAAATACGGTCCTGAATGATGTTGAAGGCTTCCATCATGACGCCCGTGATGCCGAGGCGGCTTTCCTTGCCGCCCTGAATCGCTTCTGCAAGATTTTCGTGCTGCGATTGCGCATGCTTGATGACGGCTGCACGCCCGAACTGATCATAGTGAAGGTTCACAGCCAGCACCAAGCGCTGTTCATAGGCGCGGCAGACGGAAACGGGGACAGGATTGACAAGCGCTCCGTCCACCAGCACACGCTCCTGCCAGCGCACCGGCTCAAATACGCCGGGCAGGGCATAGGATGCGCGCATGGCCTCGACCAGCGGGCCGGAGGAAAGCCAGATTTCATGACCCGTGCGAAGTTCCGTGCAAACCGCCACAAATGGACGATCAAGCTCTTCAAGGCGTAAGCCGTCGAGATGTTCGCGCATACGTCCGTCGAGCTTCATGCCGCCGAACAAGCCGCTGCCGCGAAATGTGATATCGAGAAGATTGAACATGCGCCGTCGTGTCAGACTGCGGGCGAATTCTTCAAGCTGATCAAGCTTACCGGCAAGATAGCAGCCCCCCACAAGCGCGCCGATAGAGGTGCCGGCAATCATTTCGATCTCAATGCCTGCTTCATCAAGCGCGCGAAGCACGCCAATATGCGCCCAGCCGCGTGCTGCACCGCCGCCCAGCGCAAGGGCAATGCGGCGCGGCTGATGCCGGACCTGTGGCAGATCGATGATTTCTTCTTCCGGCGTCAAGGGTTGCGAACTGGCAGCCTTGCGCCTTTGACCCCATGCGAGCATATCGACTAAGCACCTCTTGTTTTGATGATACTATCAAAACACCGTATCGAAACAATAAATGCTGCAATTTGAAGGCGCGAGTGAAAAGTCAGTGGTTATGGTCGCAAGTGCCTTCAAGCGAAAGGCTCACATTGCCATTCTCTGATTGCACCTGACGATAGAAGCAGGAGCGGCGCCCTGTGTGGCAGGTTGGGCCATCGCCGGCGACACGAACTTTGAGCCACAGCGCATCCTGATCGCAATCAGTGCGCAGTTCGATCACGCTTTGCAGATTGCCGGAGGTTTCGCCCTTTTTCCAAAGGGTGTTGCGGGATCGCGACCAGTAATGAGCAATGCCAGTTTCAAGCGTCAGGCGTAACGCTTCTTCGTTCATGTGCGCGACCATCAGTAACTCGCCATCATGCGCGTCGGTTACAACGGCTGTGATGAGACCGGAAGCGTCAAAGCGCGGCATGAAAACCGCGCCTTCTTCAATCGCTTTCTTGTCGGAAGGCTGGGTTGGAAAAATGCTCATTGTTGCGCCTGATTGTATTTTTAGCGGCGGATAAGGCTCATAAAGCGAACCTGTTCGTTCACTTCTTCCTTGAAATTGCCGGTAAACGTTGTGGTGATGGTGCTGGCACCCTGTTTGCGGATGCCGCGCATTGCCATGCACATATGTTCAGCGTCGATCATCACTGCTACGCCGCGTGGCTTGAGAATACGCTGAATGCTGTCGGCGATCTGCGCGGTGATGCTTTCCTGGGTTTGCAGACGACGTGCAAAAATATCCACAACGCGCGCAATTTTCGACAGGCCAAGCACTTTGCCATCTGGCAGATAAGCGACATGCGCCTTGCCGATAATTGGCACCATATGGTGTTCGCAATGCGAGAAGAAGGAAATGTCCTTCACCAGCACCATATCGTCATAGCCAGAGACTTCCTCAAAAGTCGTGCCGAGCACGTCTTCCGGGCTTTCATCATAACCGCCAAAAAGCTCGCTATAGGACTTTGCAACACGCATGGGCGTATCAAGAAGCCCTTCACGGTCAGGATTGTCACCTGCCCAACGGAGAAGCGTGCGAACAGCGGCTTCTGCTTCGGCCTGAGTCGGCCTCTGCGATTCTTTGGAAACAATGGATTCGTTATCGATCGGAAGGATGCGAGCGTCCATCAGTATTCTCCAGTAGTCTCCTTCATGGAGGAGACGAGTTAAACGGACAATACAACGATGCGTCTTGCGAACGTGCGATGTATTGATCCGGCAACACCAAGCAGCCGGACGGGTATTTGCGCGGCTGCTCCTAACCATGTGATAATCTGACCATGGCGCAGTCGTGTCTTGCCTATTATATAGACAGGAAAATGCAACTTCAAACCGTAACCGGACGACAAAATTACGTTTTTATCCGGCAAGGCGGAAGGTTTGTCTCATGATCGACGATGTCTATAACAAACGAATCCTTGAATTTGCAGGGAATATTGAACGCTTGGGCCGAATTGCAGAGCCTGATGCGGTTGCAACCGTTCACTCAAAATTGTGCGGCTCAACCGTTACCGTCTATCTTAAGATGACAAATAATGTGGTTACAGACTTCGCGCATGAGGTAAAGGCCTGCGCTTTGGGGCAGGCGTCTTCGTCGGTTATGGCGCGCAATGTCGTGGGTTGCACGTCCGAAGAACTCAAAGCTGTGCGCGAAGAAATGGTTACAATGCTCAAAGAAAATGGCCCGGCACCCCAGGGACGCTTTGAGGATCTGAAATATTTTGAGCCGGTGCGCGACTATAAGGCCCGCCATGCCTCGACACTTCTGACATTTGATGCGGTGATTGATTGCATTCGCCAGATTGAAGAAAAGGTGCAGGCCGCCTGATATGTGTGGTTGCGGGAAAGATCATTCGGGCGGTGGAGCTGCGACCAAGAAGCGCCACACCCGTAACTTTAGTGATCCGTGGCGCAAAACGCCTGGCAGGGTGCTTGGCACCAGTCTGATCAGACTTTATCAGCTCACGCTTTCTTCCTTCATTGGCAATTCGTGTCGCCATCTGCCGACCTGTTCCGAATATACCTATGAATCTATTGCTCGTTACGGGTTGTGGAACGGTAGCTGGATGGGGCTTTTTCGCATCATGCGCTGTGGGCCAATGGGCACGCATGGCTTCGATCCTGTCCCAAAAGAGCTGACCGGTTATTATCGCTGGTACTTGCCCTGGCGTTACTGGCGCGTGTCATCGCCCCATAGCTAAGAGATTGATTTAAAACAATAATGAAAAATCTTTTGATTTACTGGGCTTTGATTAGAATTCGTTAATTATAAATCTGTTTTATCTGGAAAAGGAAATCAGGTTGAGCGAGCGTCTTTTTCACGCCGCAATTCAGCTTCATTTGCATCCAGTTTTCTATAATTGTGAGCCATTATGCATAAATCGTCGTCCCGCACTTCCCTGCTGTTAGCCGGTGTTGCGCTTGGTGCCAGTATTTTCTGTGCCACCAGCGCGATGGCAAATATTTCGTGGGTGGTGTTTGACGCCGACAGTGGCGTTGTTCTGGGTCAGGATGATTCGAACGAGCAGCATGCGCCGGCCTCACTTGCCAAGATGATGACGCTGTATCTGACCTTCGAAGCGCTCAAGACGGGCAGGCTGCATTGGGACGATCAGATGCCTGTTTCCAAAAATGCTGCAGCAAAAGTCAGAATGAAGCTTTGGCTTAAGGCGGGTGAAACGATTTCTGTCCGCGATGCGATCAATGGCATGATCATCGTTTCTGCCAATGATGCGGCAACTGTTGTCGGTGAGTATCTCGGCGGATCAGAAGCGGGTTTTGGTCGGCTGATGACCCAAAGAGCCCGAAACCTCGGCATGAAAAGCACGTATTTCGTCAATCCATCGGGTTTGACCGCGAAGATGACGCAATTGACGACTGCACGCGATATGGCCGTGCTTGGTATGTCTTTACGCCGGGATTTTCCGCAGGAATATGCACTGTTTTCGCAGCGCTCATTCTCCTACAATGGCCGTCCTTTCAACGGTCACAACAATCTGATGTATCGCTATCAAGGCGTTGACGGTATCAAAACCGGCTATACCGATGTGTCCGGTTATAACCTCGTTTCATCGGCAATCATCAATAACAAGCATCTTGTTGGCGTTGTGCTCGGTGCCGGATCGTCGCGTGAGCGCGATAATTACATGGCAAAGCTTCTGACGCGCTTTGGTACAGAAGGCACAGGCACGGCCACGCAGGAAGTTGCTTTTCAGGCTGCACCCGCCAAGCCTAAGGTCGATGTCGTTGCCGATATGATCGACGACAATAAGATCGAACAGGGCGATGGTGGTTTTCTGGTGAAGTCTGCCATGTCTGCCTGGCGTATTCAGGTTGGTGCAACGCCGTCGCGTTCGGGGGCCGATGAATTGCAGGCGAAATATCTGCCAGTCGTAAGCCGTCTGGTTCCCGGCACGAAGGGCGAGATTACGCCCTCAACACGCGGTCGCAAGGTATATCGCGTTCGATTCACTGGCTTCAAAGATTCAGAAGCCGCTGAAAAGACCTGTGCGAAGCTTAAAGTTCAGGGCGTGGCCTGTCTGGCTATTCGCAACTGATCAGAGCTTGCAGCCCTGCTTATGCTTTACGAGCAAGGCAAAAAAGTCTAAGAGCCAGTCTTCATTTAAGATTACACAAGCAGCAAATAGGCGGCTCTGTGCTTATGCAGTGCCGTTTCGTGAATAAACCACCCGCAATCGTTGGCGGGACTGGATAAGGAACGCTATAATGTCGAATGTTTCCATGCAATTTCCCGATGGTTCGGTGCGCGAATATGATGCCGCCACAACCGGTGCAGAACTTGCAGAATCAATCTCCAAATCACTGGCAAAAAAAGCCGTGGCTTACGCCGTGGATGGCACTGTGCGTGATCTGTCTGATCCGCTCGTCGCTTCCGGCGCAATCGAAATACTGACCCGCGAAGACCCACGCTCGCTTGAACTGATCCGCCACGATACGGCGCACGTTCTGGCCGAAGCCGTGCAGGAGCTTTTTCCGGGAACGCAGGTCACTATCGGTCCCGTCATCGAGAACGGATTTTATTACGACTTTGCGCGTAATGAGCCGTTCACGCCGGACGATCTGCCGGTGATCGAAAAGAAGATGCGCGAAATTATTCAGCGCAACAAGCCGTTCACCAAGCAGGTCTGGTCGCGTGAGAAAGCCAAGCAGGTTTTTGCCGATAAGGGCGAAAGCTACAAGGTCGAACTCGTCGATGCGATTCCTGAAGGTCAGGACCTGAAAATTTACAATCAGGGCGAATGGTTTGATCTTTGCCGTGGGCCGCATATGGCGTCCACAGGTCAGATCGGCAATTCCTTCAAGCTGATGAAGGTTGCAGGGGCTTATTGGCGCGGCGATGCCAATAATCCGATGCTCACACGCATCTATGGTACCGCATTTGCTAACGACAATGATCTAAACGCTTATCTTCATATGCTTGAAGAAGCCGAAAAGCGCGATCATCGTCGTCTTGGCCGCGAAATGGATCTGTTCCATTTTCAGGAAGAAGGTCCGGGCGTGGTCTTCTGGCACGCCAAGGGCTGGCGCATGTTCCAGACGCTCGTGAGCTATATGCGCCGTCGTCTCGACAGCCATGGCTATCAGGAAGTGAATGCGCCGCAGGTGCTGGATAAGTCGCTTTGGGAGACATCCGGTCACTGGGGCTGGTATCGTGATAATATGTTCAAGGTGACGGTTGCCGGTGATGATACCGACGACGACCGCGTGTTTGCGTTGAAACCGATGAACTGTCCCGGTCACGTGCAGATTTTCAAGCATGGCCTTAAATCTTACCGAGATTTGCCGATCAAGCTTGCAGAATTTGGCAATGTTCATCGCTATGAGCCATCGGGCGCGTTGCATGGTCTGATGCGCGTGCGTGGCTTTACGCAGGACGACGCGCATGTGTTCTGCACCGAAGAACAGATGGCTTCTGAATGCTTGCGGATCAACGACCTCATTCTGTCGGTCTACAAGGATTTTGGCTTCAAAGGCATCACGATCAAGCTCTCAACACGTCCTGAAAAGCGTGTTGGCTCGGATGAATTGTGGGATCGCGCTGAAAGCGTGATGATGACGGTTCTTGAGCAGATCAAGGAACAGTCGGAAGACATCAAGACCGGCATTTTGCCGGGCGAGGGTGCTTTCTACGGTCCGAAGTTTGAATATACGCTCAAAGACGCGATTGGTCGTGAATGGCAGTGCGGAACGACACAGGTTGACTTCAACCTGCCGGAACGTTTCGGCGCGTTCTATATTGACAGCAATTCGGAAAAGACCCAGCCAGTTATGATCCATCGCGCAATCTGCGGTTCGATGGAACGGTTCCTCGGTATTCTGATCGAAAACTTTGCCGGTCATATGCCGCTGTGGTTTGCGCCGATTCAGGTTGTTGTTGCGACCATCACATCGGAAGCAGACGGCTATGCTGCCGAAGTCGCAGCCAAGCTTAAGGCTGCTGGTTTGCAGGTGGTGACTGACGTTCGTAACGAGAAGATCAATTACAAGGTCCGTGAACATTCGGTACAGAAAGTTCCGGTCATTCTCGTGTGCGGTATGCGTGAAGCCGAAGAAAAGACAGTCAATATGCGCCGTCTCGGTTCGCGTGATCAGGAATCCATGACGCTTGATGAAGCCGTTGCGCGTCTGACAGAAGAGGCAACGCCGCCAGATCTGCTGCGTCTGCGCAACGCATAAATAAAAGCAAAAGGCCCGCTTGAGACGCGCATCCAGAAAACCGTTTCAAAGTTTTCTGGATGCGCTTTGAGCGGGCCTTTTCAATTTCTGGGTAAACTCTTATTCAGTCCTGAGCGGCATCGTCGTCTGTAAGCGCTTCGGATTCCCGGTTTGCTACAACTTCAACCTCTTCATTGGCGCCAGAAGTGACTTTAAAATCGCGCTGATAAATACGATCCTTATTCTTAGCCACGGCGACATAGTCACCTTCGATGAGAACCATCGATGAATAGGCGCCTGCACTTTCACGAACAACATCGCCGGAAGCATTGAGTATCGACCATGACGTATCGGCGAGCGCTTCACCGCCTTTTTCACGCACCAGTTTCAAAACGACTTCTGCGGCACGATGCTGAACGGTGGCTTCGGTCAGTTTGCCTGCTTCCACCCGAATATCTGCGCGGATAATGGCATTGGCTGTGCCATAGTTTGATACGACGTGATAGGTGCCGCTGTTTAGTCGGATGATTGTATCGGGCTTCACGTTCGGAATGATAAGCGAGCGGTCGCTATTCTCCTCATCGGCATAAATGGAAAAGCGAACGAGGTCGTTTTTAATCTCGCCTTTATCCGGCAGAACGGCGCTCAGTTTCATGCCGCCAGCATCAAGCGTCATCACCTCGTTGCGATTGCCGTTGGTGAGCGTAATGCGCTTCGTTGCGCCTGCGCGGCCATAAGCTGCATGAACCAGATAACTGCCTTCTGGCAAGTTGAAAACTGCGCTGCCGCCTTTTGACGATGCTATCAGTGCCAATTGTCCATCTGGGCCAGCCTCTGGCGCAAAAACACGCCAAACAAGTCCTGTGGAAATATTAGGCCCATTTTGATTAAGCTGGGCTTTCAGATCAAGCTCGCTCGTTTTGACGAGGGGATTATTTTCAGGACTAGCCGGATTTGCATAGGGACTAAGTTCCGGCAGGTCGAGCTTTGGCTGCGGGAGATCAGGCAGGCCGATTGTGTTATTAATGTCCTGCGCAAAGCTGGATGACGCAATCAGAACAAGCGAAATACCCGCTGCAATTGACTTGTTGCGCGATGATTTCTTACGGCTTGCTCGAAACAGGTCTGAACGATCTGACATAATGATGTTTTGAACCCAAGCGGGTGGCAAATTCAAGGCTAAACTGACTGTTATTCTCGCAAAATTATATTTGTGAGATATAGGCCGTCATAGATTTTTGGCTTTACACCTTCATGATGTCGCGCGAGAAGAAGTCGCCTTCCATTTGTATGGAATGATTTATGCAGATTTGAGCGATGAGGTTTCCCCCGTGACACGTCCGGTCTTTGAGTTTCTGGCACAGCGTAGTTCCACGCCGATTTCCGCAATATCCGAACCTGCTCCACAAGGCGCTGAGCTTGATGAATTGCTGAAAGTTGCAGCACGCGTGCCCGATCATGGACGTCTGACGCCATGGCGCTTCATTCTTTATCGCGGCGATGTTCGCCATCAGGTCGGTGAATACCTTGCCAAACGCGCCGAAGAGCGGGAAGGGCCGTTGCCTGAAAGCCGCAAGGATCAGGAGAAGTCGCGCTTTGCACGTGCGCCACTGGTTATTGGCGTCGTTTCATCGCCCGTTGCGCACGAGCGTATCCCGGAATGGGAGCAATTCCTTTCAGCCGGTGCAGTTGCCATGAACCTTTGTGTGGCTGCCAATGCTTTGGGATATGCTACCAACTGGATTACAAACTGGTATTCCGATGACGCGCCTTCACGCGCATATCTCGGCCTTTCGCCAGACGAGCGTGTTGCAGGTTTTGTTCATATTGGATCAGCGCCTAACAAAATGCCGGAACGTCCACGTGCGGATATGGAAAAGATCGTATCGGATTATAGTGGGCCATGGTCTTCCTAAGATTAAATATTAGGAATAACTTTTAAGCGATGGAAAAGAATATGTTTTATGAACCTTCATCCGGCCATAATCTGCCTCACAATCCGTTCAAGGCGATCGTCGGGCCGCGTCCCATTGGCTGGATCGGAACACGTTCGAAAACGGGTGCTGTAAACCTCGCGCCATATTCATTTTTCAATGCAGTATGTGATACGCCGCCCATGATCATGTTTTCGTCCAGCGGGTTCAAAGACAGCGTTTCGTTTATCGAGGAAACCGGCGAGTTTACCGCCAGTCTTGTCAGCGATCATCTCAAAGAGCATATGAACGCGTCGTCGGTAAATGCCCCGCGCGGTATCAGCGAATTTTCATATGCTGGACTGACGGCTGCCCCAAGCAATCTCATTGCAGCGCCTTTTGTAAAGGAGGCTTATGCGGCCCTTGAGTGTGTGGCCGTTGAAGTACGGAATTTGCAGGATAAAGAGGGCAGGAAAACCGATAATTACATGGTTATAGGTGAGGTTGTCGGCGTTCATATTGATGAAACCGTGCTGACTGACGGACTGTTCGACATCGCAAAAGCAAAGCCGGTAACACGCCTTGGCTATATGGATTATGCGACCACGCAAGAGGTCTATCAAATGTTCCGCCCAAAGTGGGAAGACAAGGTTTGAACCAGAGCATTTCCAGCAAAAGTGCGCAGCGGTTTTTTGTAGGATAATGCGTAAAAGCAAATAGATAGAGCGCTTTCTTCGATTTCACTTAAACAGGAACCGCTCTACAGGGGCTCAAAGCCCCTTTTTCTTGGCCTCAATCCAGATTGCTTCCATGTCATCAAGCTTAGCGCGTTCGAGATTGCTGCCGGATTCTTTGAGTGATTTTTCGATATAATCGAAGCGGCGCTTGAACTTGTCATTGGCAGCGATCAGGGCGGTTTCCGCATTGATTTCCAGATGCCTGCCGAGATTGACCATCGCGAAAAGCAGGTCGCCATATTCTTCTTGAATATGAGCCTTGTCGTGTGATGCCATCGCCTCTTTGAGTTCTGCCGTTTCCTCGGCGATCTTAGCAAGGATGGGGGCTGCTTCAGACCAGTCAAAACCAACCTTGGCCGCTTTTTGCTGGAGCTTCAAAGCACGTAACAGGGCAGGGAAGGTATTTGGGATATCATCGAGATAGCGATTTTTCTCTACCGTATCGAGGCCAAGTTTGGCACGGCGTTCGGCACGCTCTGCTTTTTCTTCCGCTTTGATGCGGTTCCACGATCCCTTTGCCATGCCAGCGCTTCTGGCTTCTTCATCGCCAAAAACATGCGGATGGCGACGGATCATCTTGTGCGTGATGGCCTCAACCACATCGCCAAAACCGAATTTTCCCTGTTCCTCGGACATGCGGGAGTGGAAAACAACCTGCAGCAGCAAATCGCCCAGTTCTTCGCGAAAATCATCCACGTCATCTCGTTCGATGGCGTCAAGAACCTCATAGACCTCTTCAAGCGTATAGGGCGCAATCGATTGCGATGTCTGTTCGATGTCCCACGGGCACCCGGTTTTGGGATCACGCAGGGCTGCCATGATTTCGAGAAGACGGTCAATATTGCGGGAAGGTTCCATCTTCGCTCCATGAAAAGTGATGCGGCACTATTGGGGTTAATCTGCGATAAATTATACGGATTGGGTTGCAGTCGGTTATAGTTTTTGCATAGTCAGCGCGATGATCGGGATCGCATATTGATGCGTTATGTTCAACAAGCAGGTATTTAAAGAATGACGATTCTTGTAACTGGTGGTGCCGGATATATCGGTTCGCATACATGTGTGCAGTTGATCGAAGCTGGCCATGAAGTTGTTGTGGTCGATAATTTCGATAACAGCAGCCCGGAATCACTCCATCGTGTGGAGAGGATTACCGGTCGTGCACCGATCCGTGAGCCGGGCGATATTCGCGACCGTGCGCTGCTGGAACAGATTATCAAGCGCCATAAATGCACAGCCGTCATTCATTTTGCAGGCCTCAAGGCGGTCGGCGAATCGAATGAAAAGCCATTGCATTATTATGATTGCAATGTGTTGGGCACATTGCGTCTGTTGCAGGCAATGGAAGCTACAGGTGTGAAGACACTTGTTTTCAGCTCTTCGGCGACCGTCTATGGGGACCCGGAAAAATTGCCGATTACCGAAGATCAGCCGCTCTCCGCGACCAATCCTTACGGACGGACGAAGCTCATTATCGAAGAAATGCTCCGCGATCTTTATAACAGCGATAAGAGCTGGAAAATCGCCATTCTGCGTTATTTCAACCCGGTCGGTGCGCATGAAAGCGGTTTGATCGGCGAAGATCCCAAAGGTATCCCAAACAATCTGATGCCAATCATCGCGCAGGTTGCGACAGGTCGTCGTGAGAAGCTCAATGTCTGGGGCAATGATTATGCAACGCCGGATGGCACTGGAGTGCGTGACTATATTCACGTGGTTGATCTTGCTGCAGGACATCTCAAAGCCCTTAAGAAACTCGACGAACCAAAGTGCTTCTCTGTCAATCTTGGGACAGGGCAGGGTTATAGTGTGCTCGATGTGGTCAAGGCTTTTGAGCATGTCTCGAATCGCGAGATCAAATATGAGCTTTCACCACGACGTCCCGGTGATGTCGCAGAATGCTATGCCGATCCGGCTTTTGCGCGTGATTTTCTTGGCTGGACTGCCGAGAAGGATTTGCGCGAGATGTGCAAGGATATGTGGAACTGGCAATCGAAGAATCCAGACGGATACAATGTAGATTGAGTTTTCAGAGCCGCTTGCTTTGGAGAAATTATATTGCAAACTCCCGGAAAAGTGATCGGATCAGCCCTCAAGCCTATCCTTTAGTATTGTACCTGTTTTTGACGGGGCTATTACAAGCAGCTGATAATTGCCGAGTATGAAGGCTTCCCGCCCAGTTCAGAGCGGGGGCTTTCAGATTGATGCGCTGAAGGACTGACGAGATAATGCGATTTCTACCCGATAAGTTCACCTGCATGTTGATTGCAACGATTTTGCTTGCGTCAGTGCTTCCTGTGCAGGGCGATTTTGCTGACTGGTTTGCCATTGCGACCAAGGTTGCGGTGGGCCTTTTGTTCTTCCTTCATGGTGCGCGTCTGTCGCGGGAAGCCGTTGTTGCTGGCGTCACTCACTGGAGGCTGCATCTTGCGGTTGCCAGTGCAACATTTGTTCTTTTTCCAATTCTGGGGCTCGTTGCAGGCTGGACAATTCCGGGGTTGGCGCAGTCTCCATTTTATCTCGGCATTCTTTATCTTTGCGTTCTGCCTTCGACGGTACAATCGTCTATTGCGTTTACCTCAATGGCTGGCGGTAATGTATCGGCAGCGATTGTTTCGGCGTCGGCATCAAATATTTTCGGTATGTTTCTGACGCCATTGCTCGTTGGATTGCTCTTTGCTGTTAAAGGCGGAGGCGGAATTTCGATTGATGCGTTGCAGTCGATCCTGTTGCAATTGCTTGCACCCTTTGTGCTTGGACAGATTTTGCAGCCGTGGATTGGTCATTTCATGCGTCGCCACAGCAAAGCGCTTGGCTTTGTGGATCGCGGTTCCATCCTCATGGTCGTCTATCTGGCTTTCAGTGAAGCGATCGTTGAAGGCCTGTGGCACACCGTTTCCTGGAATGATCTGGGGGTCATGTTCGGTGTGAATATTCTTCTTCTGGTCATCGTCATGCTGGCGACATGGTACGGCAGCAAGTGGATGGGCTTTAATCATGCCGATCGCATCACCATCATGTTCTGCGGTTCAAAGAAAAGCCTTGCCAGTGGTGCGCCAATGGCGAGCGCCATTTTTGCGGGTGCTAATGTCGGCAGTGTCGTGCTGCCGCTTATGCTGTTTCACCAGATTCAACTTATGGCCTGCGCTGTTATTGCGCGCAGGCTTGCCGACCATAAGCCAGTTACCCTAACTACGAAAACAACGGCGGCGGAGTAGGGGCCTTTGGGCCTGCTATCTTTTTTGCAGTTTGCTTGTCATGCGGTGAAAGAAATTCTACAGAGAGTTTCACTTAGAGCGCCGTACGCCTATTCGGGTGCACAAAGGTCGATCTAACACTCTAGAATTAGAGCATAATTTCACCTTAAACTGATTGAGGTTTGAGGAATTATGCTCTTGGTCGCGTCAGGAAAGGCCAGGTTTATGGCGGACAAGAACAAAGAGACTTTCGATCAGGAAGCGCTTGCGGAGGCCTATAATCTTGCGCTTTCACTCGAAAAATCCGGCGATCTGGATGCTGCCGCAAAAGCTTATGAGGACGTGCTGCGCATTGATCCCGATGATCATGGTGGCGCTGCAGTGCGTCTGGCGAGCATGGGACGCGGCTCTGTTCCGCTCAAGGCACCTGACGCCTATGTTTCGACGTTGTTTGACCAGCATGCAGAGATGTTTGATACCATTCTTGTCGATCAGCTTGGCTATGATGTGCCGTTGCAGTTGCGTGAAATGCTTCTGGAAATGGACGAAGAGTTTCAGGCTGAACGCATGCTCGACCTAGGATGTGGCACCGGGCTTTCAGCTGATGCGCTTGATGATATGGCCGACCATAAAACTGGCGTCGATATTTCCGAAAACATGATCGAAGTCGCTTATGAGAAAGGCGATTACGATGCGCTTTTTGTCGGCGAAGCTGTCAAGTTTCTTGAAAGCACGAAGGAAGATGCCTGGGATTTGATCGTCGCAACCGATGTGCTTCCTTACATGGGCGAACTTGAATCATTTTTTGCAGGCGTCGCCGCACATCTCAAGTCTAAGGGATATTTCGGCTTTTCCAGCGAAACGCAAAGCGATGAGCGTTTTGCCGGTCGTCAGTTCATGGTCGGTGATTTCCAGCGCTTTGCCCATGCGCAGTCTTATGTTCGTTCGCTGTTGTCTGAGTATGGAATTGATTGCGTTCGCTGCGAAGATATTACGGTGCGCAGTGAACAAGGCTCGCCAGTGCCAGGGCATCTTTATATCGCCAAACGTCGCTGAATTATGGCTGCGATATTAAGAATGGTTCCATAATAACAATTATGCAATCGAAGGATATAGCAGGGGTGGGTTCTAGTTTGAAGTGCGACTTGCAAATGATAACAATGAGTTATCCAATGCAAGGAACCTGTCATGGAACGCACCTACGCGCATATTGATCTGGATGAACGCCGCAGAATAGCACGCTGGCGCACCGCAAAGCTCTCCGTTGACGTTATTGCTGAGAAGCTTGGAAGGCACCGCTCGACCATTTTTCGTGAACTCAAGCGCAATCAGTTTCACGATGATGAGATCAAGGATTTAAACGGGTATTATTGTACTATTGCCGAGCAGAAATCCCGCGAGCGGCGTTCAAAGCAACGCAAGCTCATCCGGTATGATGAGCTACGGCAGTCCGTGATCGATCACATCAGCGATGGGTGGTCGCCGCAACAGATTGCAGGGAGAATGCGATTGGAACGGCATCCCATCTCTGTCAGTCATGAAACGATCTATCAGTTTGTGTATTCTGCTGATGGTCGCAAAGAAGGGCTTTGGAAATATCTGCCTGAGCGCCGTGCCAAACGGCGTCCGCGCCATGCCCGACGTCGTCATGGGCGCCGCTTTCCGCCTGAACTGAGCATCCTTTATCGTCCAGACATGGTTGCCAGGCGCAAGCAGTTCGGTCATTGGGAAGGCGACACTATCCAGTTTCGCAAGAGGTTTGGCAACGCCAATGTAACGTCTCTGGTCGAGCGGGTGAGCCGCTTCACGGTTTTGTTGCGCAATAATGATCGTCAATCAAAGCCGTTGATGGAAGGTGTGATTAGAGCAATCCAGCCCCTGCCCCAAATGGCCCGCCGATCGATCACCTTTGATCGTGGTACTGAGTTCACAGAATGGGCTTATCTGCAGAATGGGATAGGGTCGCAAATCTGGTTCTGCGATCCGCAATCACCCTGGCAGAAAGGCACTGTTGAGAACACCAACAGACGCACAAGACGCTGGCTTCCCCGAGACCTTGATCCGCTTACACTCAGTGATCGAGACCTCGCATTTATCTGTCATCGCCTCAACAATACGCCGCGCAAATGTTTGGGCTACAGAACACCTGCAGAAGTCTTCCGGCAAAAATTAATCGCAAACAGACATCGTTATGCGTAAACTCAAACCGCAAAAGTCGCGCTTCAGCGTGACCTCACATTATCAGTATGGTGGCCAATATGTTATTGACCTATTTGCTTCGCCACTTTCCTAAGGCACAACCTTCGCTCTTTGGCGCTTTTGAGCACGTTTAGTAATCGAGAAGGGTGCTTTCAATTGAACGACAGGTTTTTCTTCATCCCGACAGCGGGTGAAGCCGTTGAAGAAATCAAGAACATAGACTGGTCACAGAACGCTTTGGGCGTCCCGGAAAATTGGCCGCGTCCGCTTAAAACTGCCGTTCAAATGATGCTTTCGTCGCATTTTCCCAAAGCGATTGCGTGGGGACCGGAATTCATCACCCTTTACAACGATGCTTTCAAACCAATTTTGCGCGACAAGCAAAATTGTATGGGTAAGCCATTCAATGAAATCTGGTCGGAAGTTTGGGATGACATTGGGCCGATAGCTCATAAGGCGATGCGTGGAGAGGCAACTTTCATTGAAGATTTCCCGCTGCTCATCAATCGTGCGGGCTTTGACGAGCAGGCTTATTTTACCTTCTGCTATAGTCCGATTTTGGACGAAGACGGCAGCGTCGGTGGTATGATGGACACTGTCATTGAAACGACAGGAAAAGTAGAAGCCGAAAAAAACGCGCAGATTATGAATGCCGAGCTTGCCCATCGCATAAAAAATACTTTCAGTATCGTTAGTGCCATCGCGAGTCAGACCTTCAAAAGTCAGGACAATGAAGAGGAACTCAGTTCCTTCTCAAGGCGGCTGTTTGCATTGAGCAGCGCGCACAAGGTCTTGCAGTTTGGTAAAAGCTCAAGTGGATCACTGGCACAGATTATTGATGAAATTACTGCTGCACTTGGCGTCGATCAGCGCATTGATGTTGAAGGCGCTGATATATTTATCGGGCCGAAAGCTGCGAGTTCAGCATCTCTCTTGATCCATGAGCTCACGACAAATGCGATCAAATATGGTGCATTATCCAATGATACGGGGCGTGTTTCGATTAGTTGGAATACCAGTGATCATAACGGAACAGCCACACTGTTTTTCAGCTGGTGTGAAGCGGGTGGCCCCGAAATTTCAAAGCCCGACAGACTTGGCTTTGGGTCGAGACTGATCCGCATGGGTCTTATGGGAACAGGCAACGTAGAGACCGACTACGCTCCTTCCGGATTGCGCGCAAAAATGAGTGCTCCTATTCATCAGATGCAAGGTGAGGGGCGACTTTACAATAATGGTTAGAGTGCGTTTTCATCAAAACTCTTGAGCTTTGAATAGTGAGTGCGATACGAACGAGCCCCTTTGTCATGGCCCGATAAAAACGCGCGCTGCTTGCAGTTTCCCTGTTCATTTTTCCATACGCAAAACACTATCCGTGATTTATGTTCGTTCTATAGTGAGCGCTCACATTTTTCATTTGACGTCTGCTGCCGTATGTGAATAAAGTCTTTACAAGTGAACGGAGGGGTTCACATTGGAGGAATACAGATGATCAGAATTCATTCAGGCCGTGGTCTGAAGGCATTAACGCTGGCGATTTTGTCCGCTTCTGCACTTAGCGTGCCTGCGCAAAGCCAGGACCGTGCAGCGCTGCTTGGCAGCCTTCCAACCGAGATTCAGGCTCTTTACACGGATGCGGTTGAAGTCGGCCCATCGGCTTATGGCGACTTCAAAGCGCCTGCAAAGCCGTGGCGCTGGTGCCATTCGGAATCCTATATGGGCAATCCATGGCGCGTAACCTTCAATGATGAACTCAAGCGTCTCGTTGATGGTGCAATCGCTGCTGGCGATGTTTCAGAATATGTTGTGTCCGATTCCAACGGCGATGCAACGCAGCAGATTTCACAGATCCGCGCTTTTATCGAGCAGGGCTGTAATGTCATTACGACGATTGCCGGTTCTTCAACGGCGCTCAATGCGGTGATCGACGATGCGTATAAGGCAGGGATTCCTGTCATCACATCGGCGGGTTCAGTTACCACTCCAAACGCTATCAACGTCATGCATAACCAGAACCTCTGGGGTTACCAGATGGGTAAGGGTATTGCCGAAGCTCTCAAAGATGGCGGCACTATTCTTCAGGTTGAAGGCATTTCCGGCCATCCGCTGGTCCAGCAGGAAAATGCCGGTCTTGAAAAGGCTGTCGAAGAAGCTGGTAATCTAAAGATCGCGCGTAAGGTAAGCGGCGAATGGACTGGCACGACGACTAAGTCCGCTGTTCTCCAGGCACTCGCAACCACTCCGCAGCCAATTGATGCGGTCTGGTCGACAGGCAGTGAAGCGCGCTTCATCGCCGAAGCTTTCCAGCAGGCCGGCCGTCCGTTGCCGCTGATTGCAGGCTCCATTTCGGGCGATGCGCTTGGCTACTGGAATGCCAATCAGGATACATTCAAGTTCTATGGCGGCGAAGTTTCACCGCATGTTGCAGCCCAGAATGCTTTCCGCGTTGCGCTGCGTGTTCTTGAAGGTCAAAAGCCACTCGTCAACACGATCATCGCGCCAATGCCACTTGTTACACAGGCTGACCTGCCAAACTGGTATAAGGACTGCATGAAGCCGGATTCAGCCGCCATCTTCCCGATCCCACCTCAGGATCCATTCCCGGAAGAATTGCTCAATGGCTACTTCTCGAATGGAAGTGCAACTGCACTTTATGATTTCGCAAAAGTACCAGCCTCCTGCGCCAAGTAAACCTTGTGAAAATACAGCCATTGCCAGCTTTTCTGGCAATGGCTAACGCATCGTCCGAAAAACCTGAACGGGTTTCTGGAAAGATCGGTGCGTCAATTCAGTAAAGATAGAGCGTCCTTTATGCGTCCATTCGGACGCAAGGCGCTCTGTAATATCGCCTGCGGAAAGCCAATTCATCATGCCCGAGCCTGATCTGAACCTAGTCGGCACATCCACTATGCACAGGATGCTTGCGGAGGCAGGCTTGCCCCCCATAACCCATGCGCCTGTAAAATCGCTCAGGATCGAAAACCTCGAAAAGCGATATGGTGAAACTGTTGCGCTGACAGGGGCAAATGTCGATTTCCGCTACGGCGTTCATACCATTCTTGGCGAGAATGGTTCCGGCAAAAGCACGATGCTCAAGATTCTATCCGGCGTCGTCGCGCCGACACAAGGTCGGGTGGTTCTCAACGATAAGACCATAGCTGCAAGGTCTCCCGCAGATATGAAAGCGCTTGGCCTCGCAACCGTCTTTCAGGAGGTGCTTATTGCGCCGCACCGCTCGGTGGTTGAAAACATTTTTCTGGGCTTTGATGGATTGCTCACCCGCAAGGTGAGCAAAGCTGTGCGTGAAAAGGCCGCTCAAGCCGTTCTTTCAAAGATTGCGCGTTTTCCAATCGACCTCCATATGCCCGCAGGCAGTCTGTCGCTTGCAGCACAGCAATTGGTGGTCATCGCACGCGCCTTCATAAGCCGTCCTTCGATCCTGCTTCTTGATGAAGCAACTGCCGCGCTTGATTATGCAGATCGTGATCTCGTGTTTGAAACAATTGAGGATTATGCATCTTCCGGCAATATTGTGATCTTCATTTCGCATCGCCTCGAAGAAGTGAAGCGCCTTTCCGATCAGGTTACAGTCCTGCGCAGTGGCCAGATTGTCGATACGCTTGACCGGCATCAGATCAACAGCCAGATTCTTTTGGAACTCATGGCGCCGGAGGCCCATCTCCATGTCGAGTGATCAGACCATTCTTACCTATGAAAATCTCGTTCTTGCACCGGGGCGTAAAGCACTGTCCGGCGCGATCCGCGCTGGTGAGATCACCGGCCTTGCAGGGCTTGAGGGGCATGGGCAGGAACAATTTCTGCTCGCACTTGCAGGCTTTGACCAGCCGCGCCAGTCCAGGGTCGAAGTCGTATCCAAGTCGGGCGAATGTGAGGCCTATCGCAATCATCATGATGCAGCAAAACGCGGCGTGGTTTATCTGCCGCGCGACCGCCGTGCGACCGGCATTTTCCCGGTTCTGTCGGTCCTTGATAATTTCGGGATGCCTTCCATGTCGCGGTTCTCGTGGGCCGGCATCCTTAATCGTGGCAAGCAAAAACAGGAAATGCAGCGTTACACTGAGTTTTTGTCGATCCGCTATCCGGAAATGGACGCACCAATTACAGCGCTCAGTGGTGGCAACCAGCAGAAGGTTCTGCTTGCACGGCTTCTGGCGCTCAAGCCGCGCGTGATGCTGCTCAATGATCCGACCCGCGGTGTTGATCTCAACACGCGCATGAAATTTTATGAAGCATTCCGCAAGCTTGCCCGCGAAGAGGGCATTGCGCTGGTTATTCTGTCGAGCGAAATCGAAGAAATCCTGCAAATCTGCGACAGCGTTTCGGTGTTCCGCGATTTTGAATGCTCTAAGACGATTGATAAATCTGAAATGTCGATGTCTGGCGTTCTTGCCGCAATGTTCGGACAGGAAGAAGTGACGCTATGAGTACATCAAACAAGCCCAATATTTTTCAGCGTCTGTTCTCCGGCGGTCAGGAAACAAGACTCGCAGCAATCCTGTTCATTATCCTGCTCGCCATCAATATCGTGCTCAATCCGGTGCGCTTTGCGCCGTCAAACTGGGGCGCTGTGCTGGGACTTGCGGCACCGCTGCTCCTGACATCGCTTGCGATCACTATACCCTTTCTTGCTGGCCGGGGCTCAATTGACATTTCAGTCGGTCCGCTTGTTGGACTGATCAATGTCATTCTGGTGCAATTGCTCATCACCAAAGGCGGCATCACTTCGCCTTTCATCATTGTTCCTGCAGCCATTATTATTGGCATAATTGCGGGTTCGCTAAATGGCCTTCTGGCAGCAATCATCCGCATTCAGCCAATTGTTGCAACGCTTGGAACTTATCTGATCTTTGGCGGACTGGCATTGACCATTCTGCCATCGCCTTCGGGCTCGGTTCCTGCATGGCTTGCAGCCCTTGCCGGACCATGGTCCATTCTGCCGGTTGGTGCTGCCGTTCTCATATGGCTTGCTATCAAGCAATTGCCATTTTACGAGACACTTATGGCAGTCGGCAGTGAAGACAGAGCCGCGTATACATCTGGCGTCAATGTTCCGCTTGTTCGCTTCATTGCTTATGTCCTGGCCGGACTTTTTGCAGGGCTTGCAGCACTTTCGCTGACCGCGCTGATTGGTTCGGGCGATCCGATCATTGGTCCCGGCTACACGCTGATCGCTATTGCAGCGGTCGCCCTTGGCGGCGTCAGTCTTGCTGGCGGTGTCGGTGGACTGAAAGCAGCATTTCTTGGTGCTGCTGATATTTTCCTACTGCAAAGCATGCTCACAGCCTTCAACGTTTCCACCTTCGTGCTGCAGGCCGTCTATGGCGCTGTGCTTGTTCTGGCTGTTTGCCTGAATTCTGAAAAATTGAAACTCTATTTTCGTCGTAAGGTGGCGCAGCCATGATTAAAGCTTTAGCTCACAATCGCGCGCTGGTCGCTTTCATCGGGGTTGTTATCGTTTTCCTTTTGGGGGCAGCGCTGATCCCCGGCTTTGCAAGCCTGTTTTCCATCCGAGCCATGTTGGTTCTGGCAGCATTGCTGGCAATCGCGGCCCTTGGCCAGACGCTGGTGATGATCCTCGGCGGCATTGATCTGTCGATACCGTTTGTCATTGGCTTTGCCAATGTCGTGTTTGCGAGCCTTTATGGCGATGGCATGTCGCCTGTGATGGCAGGTCTGATCGTACTGGTATCTGCCGGTTTGATCGGTGCGTTTTCGGGCGCGTTGTCGGCGGCACTTTCCATTCATCCACTGATCGTCACACTTGGTGTTGGCACAATGGTGCAGGCAGGCGTCCAGATATGGACGCGTGGATTGCCGACCGGCTCGGCTCCTCCGTTTATCAATGACTTCGTTTCGTTGGGTGGCAGCATCGGCCCATTGCCATTTCCATGGCTTATCCCGTTCACGCTCTTTCTGACGATAGGCACCGTGTTCGTGTTGAAACGCACGATCTATGGCCGCAAACTTTATGCGCTTGGTTCCAATATCAAGGCAGCAGAACTGGCACTGATAAGGCCGGTTGCGATCTGGGCTATCACCTTTGGTCTGAGCGCAATGTTTGCAGCCCTTGCCGGTATCTTGTTGCTCGGTTTCACCGGCTCGTCGAGTGCTACCGTTGGCACGCCCTATCTGTTTCAGACGGTATCGGCGGTGGTAATCGGCGGCACGGCACTTATTGGTGGACGCGGTGGCTTTGTCGGTACGGTTGCGGGTGCGATCATGCTGATGGAACTGCGTACCTTCCTGATCGGCATGGGTTTTTCCGATGCCATGGTGCAATCTGCGCTTGGTGTGCTTATCCTGCTTCTCGTTGCAGCCTATGGTCGGGACCGGCATATTCGTAATCTGATCTGAAGGAAATGCAGATGGACGACAGGCTTGAAAAAACCATCGCTGCCGTTAAGGCATCGGGTGCCGATTGGGGTATTTTCACCAGCCCCGATGGTGTCGCCTATGCGTCGGGCCATGTGGTTTCCATCGAAGCCGGACCATCGCCCTTTTCCGGTGGCCCCGCCGTTGCCGTGGTTGGAAAAAATGGCGAGTGCGGCCTGATTGTTACCAATCTTGAAGCTGGCACGCAAAGCTGGGCCGATCTGGTTCTGACTTATGAAGGTTTTTCGTACAAAGACCCAACCGATATTTTTACAAATTATCGCGAAACGGCTGGCCAGCTTTTTGCAAAATTGGGCGTCGGCGGAACAGTGGCTATTGAGGAACCAAGCTTTCCGCTATCGCTGTTGCCACTCGTTGAAACATGCAAGCGGGTGTCGGTTGGCGAGGCCTTCAAACGCGAACGCATGGTCAAGACCACAACCGAAATCGCTTTGTTGCGTGAGGCAGCACTGACCGCCTCCGCCGGGCAGCGTGCATTTCTTGAAAAGACCAAAGCAGGCCGCAGTGAGCTTGAAGTCTTTGCCGATATAAGACTGGCGATGGAAAGCCGGGCGGGTGAACGCCTTCCGCTAACCGGCGATTTTATCTCCGGCAAAACCCGTACTTCCGCCTTCATGGGCTGGCCGACAAACCGGATTATTGAGATCGGTGATCCCTTGATTTGTGATCTGGCACCCCGCGTCAATGGCTATTGGGGCGATAGTTGCGCGTCTTCCATGTTGGGACAACCAAGCCCCGGATTTGAAAAGCAGTTCGCCGCTGTAAAATCTGCGCTTGATCTGGCGATTGAAATTATTCGTCCGGGATTGAGCATTGGTGAACTGGATCAGCGATTGCAGGCGCATATCGCAGCCGCGGGTTACGGCTATGCACATCATTCAGGTCACTCTATCGGCACATCGGTGCATGAGTGGCCACGACTGGTTGGTTATGAAACAGAGCGCTTCAAAAAGGATATTGTGGTGATGGTCGAGCCAACTGCGCTCGATGCGGATATTGGTGGTGTGCGTCTCGAATTCATGTTGCACGTCACAGAAAATGGCTGCGACGTGCTGACCGACTTCGAGCATCAACTCTCTATAGAGTAAATGGTTTGACGCATACAGGTGTTCCAATTTCGATGCGCTTGCCTGTATTGCTCAATTTGCCCGTATCCTGATCTCTGGCAAAAATTGTGATACAATCGCTGTTCTGGTTTGCAACGAGCAACCATTCCCCATCCGGCGTCAGTGCAAAATTGCGCGGTGTTTTACCACCTGTGAGCGTATAACCAATATCGGTCAGTTTCCCCGTTTCCTGATCGACACAAAAAGCGGCAATACTGTCATGGCCACGGTTGGAGCAGTATAAAAACTGTCCATCAGGCGAGAGATGAATATCCGCGCCATGGGAATCAACACCTGACGGGATGGTTGCCCAGCTTTCAATGAGCTTCATGTCACTGCCATTGCGATTAATCAGCGATACGGTGGAATTGAGTTCATTTGAAACATAGACAAAGCAGCCATTCGGATGCTGTGCGATATGGCGCGGTCCGGCACCCGCTGCAACGGCAACACTTCCCTGGCGCTCAAATCTGCCTTTATCATCAAGGTGATAGGCAATCACCTCATCAAGGCCAAGATCAGCAGATAGAAAGGTTCCGCCCTCTGGCGTTTCGACAATGCAATGCGGATGACTGCGCTCCTGCCGGTCTTCTACCGGACCGAGTTCACCCTCATGGCGCACAGCACCTGTGACAGGATTGATGCTGCCATCGTCATGAATGGGAAGCGCCACAACAGACTGGTCCGGCCCACCGCTACCCATCGCATAATTGGCAACCAGCACAAATTTTCTGTCACGCGTGATTGTATTGTGCGCCGTGATACTGCCCTGACTGCTTTGCTTGTTGAGATAGACAAGTTCGCCTTTTTCAGCATCGAAACGATACGCGCTGACCGTTCCCTCATGCCAGCCAAACACTTCTGAATTGGCGTAAATTGCGCCTGATGTGGGATCGACGCTCAAGAATGTCGGATTATCGACAGAGGACGTCCCGCAGATGCGATGAGTGTCTGCAGTCTTCGTATCGAATGCGTAAATCGAAAGACCTTCTCCGCGCGCACCCTGAAAATAAGGTGCTTCGCGATTGAGTGAACCGACTGCCAGATAAAGCTTTTTCACGCATTCCTCCAATGCAATTACCGTGATCAATCCATCTCCTATCCGCTGCTGACATTCAAGGTCTGCGCGGTGATTTCAGTTCAGGGCATCGCAATTTTTATGATTATCTGCACAATACTGACTGGGCCGAATCTAACCTTAGAGCGCGTTTCGATTTGATTGAATCAGATTGGCGTGTCTCAACTGTTTGTTTTAACGCGCATCTTATCCGAAAACCGTTTCACACTTTTCGGGATGCGCTCTAATGGAGCGTTGAGCCGATGCAAAGAATAACCATCACTGTCGACGATGATCTTATGACAGAACTGGACGCTTTGATTGCTGTAAAAGGCTATGCCAATCGCTCTGAGGCTGTACGCGATCTTGTTCGCGCAAGTATAAAAGACACTGCAATTGCATCTGACGCGATGAGCGAATGCGTCGGCGTGTTAAGCTATGTCTATCAGCATGAAGCGCGGGATCTGGCAAAAAAGCTGACGACATCCCACCACGAGCACCATCACATGTCGCTGGCCTCCCTGCATGTTCATCTCAATGAAGATCTTTGCCTTGAGGTGAGCCTGCTTCGCGGCGAAGCAAAAGCTGTCAAGGAATTCGCAAATTCCATTATTTCGCAGCGTGCTGTCGTTTATGGCGATGTTTCGATTATTCCGCACAACAGCGATAGTCATAGCCATCATGATTAAAGAGTGGCGGCAAAATATTCATATTAAAATCATTGCTTTAGACTGTTCTATCGGTCTAGGGTCAGGCTTGTGAAGAGTCTTGTTTTTATACAGTGAGCAATTATGGACCTGACAGTCATCGTATTTATACTCGTATATCTTGCGATGGGCTGTGGAACTCTTCCCGGATTTAAAGTCGACCGAACGGGTGCAGCTATCATCGGCGCTCTCGCTATGCTGGTCGTTGGCAGTATTACTCCACAGGCGGCGTGGAATGCCATCGATTACCGCACACTGGGGATGCTTTTCGGGCTGATGGTCGTATCAGCCGGATTTTCAGTTTCCGGCTTTTATGGCTGGGCGGCAAAGCGTGTAACCGAGCTGCCATTATCGCCGCCTTTGCTGGTTGGCGTTCTGGTTGCTATGGGCGCGGCATTCTCTGCTTTTTTGACAAAGGATGTCGTTGCCGTAGCGATGACGCCGTTGCTCGTCTCTGTCACCCTCGCCAGAGGGCTGAACCCCGTGCCATTTCTTCTTGCCTTTTGTTTTGCCGTTAACACTGGTTCGACGGCAACACTGATCGGGAGTCCGCAGAATATGATTGTGGCGCAGGAGCTTGGGCTGTCATTCAATGGCTTTCTGAGTGCTGCAGCCGTTCCTGCTCTCCTTTCGCTGCCAATTGTATGGGGCGTTATCGTTTTGGCTTACCGCAATCGCTGGAAACTCACGCAGCCACCAGCTTCCATGAGTGATGCTTCGCAGGACGGCACGATTGACCTGCTTGAAACAGCAAAAACTGCCCTTGTCGCGGCGGTTGTCATCGGGATGTTTATTTTCAGCGATCTGCCACGAGAGCTGGTTGCCATGGCGGGTGCAGGTGTCCTTCTGATCAGCCGAAAAATCTCGTCTCATGATATGTTGAAGCACGTCGATGGCGATCTGCTGCTCTTGATTATGGGCCTTTTTATAGTGAATGCCGCGATCGCATCCACCGGCTTGCCTCAGAACTTGCTTGATCATTTCCGCGACGCCGGACTTGATCTCAATGAACCTATCTCATTGTTTTTTGTTGGTGGGGTTTTGAGCAATCTTGTAGGGAATAACCCTGCCGTCATGTTGCTTGTGCCCTATCTTCAATCGGGTTCGGGATCGGATGCTTTGGGGGCTGCACTCGCTCTGGGGACAGGCTTTTCAAGTAATATGATTGTTTTTGGAAGTCTGGCAGGAATTATTGTCGTCGAGCAGGCCGCAGCGCGTGGCATCAAAATATCATTTGCCGAATTTTCTCGCACGGGTATAGTTGTTATGGCGCTTTGCATGTTGATGGCAGCATTGTGGATAATATTTTTAACCAGAGTGTAGATTTTCTGTAAATATATGACGATATTTTTTTAGAAAATTTATTGTCGGCTATATAGATGCAATGTTGACATCGTTAATATTTATTTTTGTTGCTGTCAGCGATTATTTCTTTGAGCGGCATGTAAAATAGTTATTGCCCCTCAAAAAATAGATTGATAGCATATTTTTGGTGGTTTTATTTGGGGGTGAATTTGGTGGGCTTATTGTGTGCCGATCTCCCCTTTCTTGGTACGGAGGTTACGTATGCATTTCACGCCCCGGGAAATCGACAAGCTTATGATTCACACGCTGGCGATCGTCGCGCAGCGCCGTAAAGATCAGGGTTTGAAGCTCAATCATCCTGAAACTGTCTCGCTGATCGCCGTTGCAGCACTGGATGGTGCACGCGCTGGCAAGACGCTCGAAGAAGTCATGGAACTCGCGCGCAAAACCATCACCAAAGATGATGTGATGGAAGGTGTTGTCGAGATGATTCCTTATGTGCAGGTCGAAGCCGTTTTCACCGATGGCAGCCGCCTTGTGACCGTCCACGATCCTATCCAATAAATATCGAAGATTTTCGGTCTGATGTTCTCAGGTTGGCACTTTAAAATTGGTTTTGACGCGCATCTTGCCCGAAAAAAGTTCGAACTTTTCGGGATGCGCTCTAGTAAGGAGGCTCAGCTATGGCTGCAGATAAGGTAAAGACTCCTGTTGGAGGCTTGGTTCTCGGCAAGGGCGATATTGAAATCAATGCCGGATACCCGACCACGACTTTGAAAGTACGCAATACTGGCGATCGTCCCATTCAGGTGGGTTCGCATTACCACTTCTTTGAAGTGAATGCCGATCTTGAATTTGATCGCGAGCAAGCCTTCGGAAAACGCCTGAACATTCCTGCAACCACCGCTCTTCGTTTTGAGCCGGGCGACGAAAAGCAGGTTGTCCTTGTTCCGTATCAGGGTAAGCAGCGCGTGCTCGGTTTCAACGGTTTGGTCAATGGTTGGGTCGGCGATGAAAGCGACAATGATTCCCGACCGCGTCTGACAGATGCAATGGAACGCGTTGCAAAATACGGTTTCAAGAACAAGCCGTAACTGCCCGTCTGAGAGCGCACTTCGATCTGACCAACCAGATCGGCGTTCCAACCGTTTTTTGACGCGCATCCTATCCGAAAAAACCTTTCGAATTTTTCGGGATGCGCTCTAAAATTTCAGCGAACAGGATACTGAGATGGCTAAGATTTCAAGGCAGCAATATTCGGATCTCTACGGTCCGACGACCGGTGACAAAATCCGTCTGGGCGATACTGACCTCTATATTGAGATTGAAAAAGACCTTCGTGTGTATGGCGAAGAAGCCGTTTATGGTGGCGGCAAAACATTGCGCGACGGCATGGGCTATGACAATGAGCTGACGAGCGCTGCCGGAGCGCCCGATCTTGTTATTACCAATGTGACCATTGTGGATGCCATTCAGGGTGTCATCAAAGCCGATGTCGGCATCAAAAACGGCCTGATTTACGGGATCGGTAAAGCTGGAAATCCGTCGACGATGTCGGGTGTGACGCTGCCTCTCGGGCCCGGGACCGATGCAATTTCGGGCGAACACCTGATCCTGACTGCTGGTGGCATCGATGCGCATGTGCACTTCATTTCGCCGCAGCAGGCTGAAGCAGCACTCAGCAATGGTGTGACGACGCTGTTTGGCGGCGGCATTGGCCCAACGGATGGCACCAACGGCACGACTATCACACCGGGAACGTGGAACATCGAAATGATGTTGCGCTCGTTTGATTCCTGGCCGGTCAATGCAGGCGTTCTTGGCAAGGGCAATTCTTCATCGGCACTGTCGATTGAAGAGCAAATCCGCGCTGGTGCCATGGGTCTTAAAATCCATGAAGACTGGGGCAGCACACCAGAAGCTATCCGCACCTCGCTGACAGTTGCCGACGAATATGACGTTCAGGTCTGTATCCACACCGATACGCTGAACGAAGCTGGTTTTGTCGAAAACACGATTGCCGCTTTCGAAGGCCGCACCATTCACACCTATCACACCGAAGGTGCTGGCGGCGGACATGCGCCAGACATTATTCGCGTTGCAGGTCAGTCGAACGTTATTCCAAGCTCGACAAATCCGACGCTGCCTTATGGCATCAATTCGCAGGCCGAATTGTTTGACATGACGATGATCTGTCACAATCTGAGCCCGAAAATCCCGACGGACGTGGCATTTGCTGAAAGCCGTGTACGCCCGGAAACGATTGCTGCTGAAAATGTTCTGCACGATATTGGTGCAATTTCTATTCTTTCCAGCGATAGCCAGGCCATGGGTCGTGTCGGCGAAAACTGGATGCGCACCATCCAGACCGCACATCTGATGAAAACCCGCTTCGGGGCCTATGAAGGCGATAAGTCCGGCAACGACAATCAGCGCGTGCTGCGGTTTGTTTCCAAGGTGACAATCAATCCAGCCATCGCGCAGGGCGTGTCTCATGTGGTCGGCTCGATTGAAATTGGCAAAATGGCCGATCTGGTGCTCTGGGAGCCTGCATTCTTTGGTGCCAAGCCAAAGATGGTTATCAAGGGCGGCATGGTGTCATGGGCGCTGATGGGTGATCCGAATGCATCGCTGCCAACACCGCAGCCTGTTATTTATCGTCCGATGTATGGCGCGTTCGGATCGGCTCTGCCGAAGACCCGCGCAACATTCACGTCGCTCGCTGGCTTTGATGCCGGTATCGTCAATCGTTATGAACTCAAGTCGCAGGTTGTCCCAGTTTATGGCACCCGCGCGATCAGCAAAGGTTCGATGGTTCGTAACAATGCTTTGCCGACGATTGAAGTTAATCCGGAAACATTTGCGGTTACGGTTGATGGCAAGCATGCCACCGTCGAGCCTGCAACCAATGTTCCTTTGACGCAGCTTTACTTCTTCAGCTGATGCGAGGCTTGCAGGAGGGAACAACCATGTTCCCTCTTGTTTTTATTTTGAATGTAAATCCCGAATAGTGCTGGTCTTACCGCCTTTTCGAATGCCGATATGAAGCAATAAGCTTCCGGAGGAACTATGATTCTCGTTGAGAAAACACTCGGTAACATCAAGGATGCCGTGTGGCATGATCGTTCTCATCATGCGCAGGTCGATCACCTTGCCCTTGAGCAATGGGAAGCACCGAAAAGTCGTCTGCGCAAAGAGAGTGAAGGTGGCGTTGAGCTTGCCATTTCTCTGCCGCGTTCTGAGCATCTGCATGATGGCGATGTTCTCTATTATGATGAAGACAAGCAGATCATCGTTGTTGCGCGCATCGCTCTTAAAGAAGTGATGGTTATCGAGCTTGAAGGTCTGGAGGAGCTTGCGCCGCAGGACATCCTGCGCATTTGTTTCGAACTCGGCCACGGTTTGGGTAATCAGCATTGGCCAGCCGTGATCAAGGGATCGACAGTGTATGTGCCGCTCTCTGTTGACCAGAAGGTGATGGCATCGGTGATGCGCACGCACGCTTTTGAAAGAGTGAAGACCTATTTCGCTCCGGGCGAAGAGATCGCTGCAAAGCTTGATGCCAAGGAAGTTCGCATGCTCTTTGCCGGTGCAGATGCGACCCCGCATCATCATCATGATTTGCAAAAGCATTCTCATGAGCATCACCATGGCTCGGAGGCGCATACGCATGAACATCGTCATGAGCATTCCCACGAACATGACCACGATCACGATCATGATCATTCGCATGATCACCATCACGGCCATCACCACAGGTAAGTAATGTCAGGCATACAGAACAAGGAACCGGGTTCCGCACAGAACATGGTTCTTCTGGCGAGATTGCTGCAGTTTTCGGATTCAACCTTGCCGGTTGGCGCATTCGCGTTTTCAAACGGACTTGAATCCGCATTGCAGACCGAGGTCGTAACAAACCCGGCAAGCCTGCATCAGTTTGTCGAGCTTGTCGTGCGTCAGGCAGCACACATGGATGGCATAGCGTTTCTTCACGCGCATCGTGCGATTGTGGCGGGTGATTATGAAAGCGTACTTGCTGCCGATCACGAGATCTGGAATCGCCGGGTTGGTGAAGAACAACAAATGATGCTTGCGAGAATGGGGAAGAAATTTGCTGAATTGTCTCTCAAGATCAGCGATTTCCCTCAACTTGAACTGTGGCTGAAAGACATTAAGTCCGGCGCAACGCCTGGGTGTTTTCCAATCGGTCAGGCTTTGGCGCTGGCGCATATGGGCGCGGATGAGAAACAGGCCTTTGTCGTGCATCAATACGGCGTTGCGTCGATGGTTCTAAGTGCCGCGGTTCGTTTGATGCGGATCGATCATCTCGATACGCAGCGCATATTGTTTGCTTCGCAAAGCCGTGTTGAAAGCGACTATGATGATGTGCGTGGACTGGCGCTTGATGAGATGTCGAGTTTCGCGCCGGTCTTCGATGTTCTGGTTGCGCATCATACAAAGGCGCATGTCCGACTATTTATGAACTGAACAGCCTATTTAAGCAGGAATGATCCATGAAAAAAATCACACGTATTGGTATTGGTGGACCTGTCGGTTCGGGCAAGACGGCCGTTATTGAAACGATAACGCCACGGCTGATCGAAATGGGTATCAAGCCGCTCATTATTACCAACGACGTTGTTACGACCGAAGATGCCAAGCAGGTCAGACGCACGCTCAACGGCATTCTTATCGAGGAAAAGATTGTCGGCGTTGAAACCGGCGCATGCCCGCATACTGCTGTGCGTGAAGATCCCTCGATGAATATTGCCGCCGTTGAAGAACTCGAAGAAAAATATCCGGACAGTGATGTTATTCTGATTGAATCGGGCGGCGATAACCTGACGCTCACATTCAGCCCGGCGCTTGCTGATTTCTATATCTACGTGATCGACGTTGCTGCTGGCGATAAAATTCCACGCAAGAACGGCGCAGGCGTCTGCCAGTCGGACATTCTGGTGATCAACAAAAAAGATCTGGCACCTTATGTGGGCGCGAGCCTTGAGGTCATGGATCGCGATTCCAAGCTGATGCGCGGCAAGAAGCCTTTCGTTTTCACCAATTGCAAAACGGGTGAAGGCATTGATGATCTGATGAAGCTCATCCTTGATATGGCACTGTTTGACGTCAAGCCGGTTCTGGCAACCGAAGCGGCTGGGTAAACGCATGAGCCTACACGAGCGACTAAGCCGACTTGATGCAGCCCGTGAACTTAACGGGTATCAGACGCAGCCTGCGCAGATGCGTGCTGCCGGGCCCGGCAAGATCGGCGAACTCCGGCTTGGCTTTTCGGTGCGCAACGGTCGCTCGGTACTGCATGATCTCTATCGTGTGGCACCGCTTCTGGTTCAGCAGGCGCTTTACTGGGACGAGGCGATGCCGGAATTACCGATCTGCTCAATCATTTCGATTGGCGGCGGCATTTTGCAAGGTGATCGTTACAAGATCGACATTCACGTTGGTGAAAATGCTTGTGCTCAAGTGACGTCGCAGGGCGCAAACCGTGTTCATCAGATGGATGCAAATTACGCCTCGCAATATCAGACGGTGACAGTGGAAGCGGGCGCATATCTCGAATATCTGCCTGACTTCACCATTCCCTACCGTAATTCGCGCTTCATTAACCAGACTGACATCGTGATTGATGAGAGTGCGACGCTTATCTACGGCGAGATGATGATGACGGGACGTAAGCATCATCATGAAAGCGAGCGGTTTGGCTTTGATCTGCTCTCCATGATGGTTTCGGTCAAACGCCCGGACGGAAAGCGCATTTTCACGGATAAGGTTCTGATCGAAAAGGGCAATCCGACCATCGATTTTGCGGGCGTCATGCGCGGCTTTGATGCCTTTGCCAATATCGTCTGCATTACACCGCCCGATGTTGCGGCACGCATTAAAGAACGCGTTGCGGTAAATTTCAGCACCGAAGAACCACGCGCCATATCGGGTGTTTCAATGCTGCCCAACAATGCCGGTCTTATGCTGCGGGCCGTTGGTATCGAGAGCTATGACGTTCGCGCCGAAGTGCGGAATTTCTGGAAGATTGTTCGTGAAGAGGCGCGGGACCGCACTTTGCCTGAGGAGTTTCTCTGGCGTTAACGCGCATCCCGAAAGGTGGGAACCGGTTTCGGGATGCGTATGAAAGATCGAAATGCGTTTCGATTTGGATTGAGAGGGGTTATCGAAATGGCAGAGAAGAAAGTTAGTTTTCCAATCGCCTGCCTGCGTGGAGCGGGACAGGTTTTCTTTATGGAGAACGCCTTTACCGGATTGCTGTTTGTCGCTGCAATCGCCTATGCATCCTATGCAACAGGCATCTGGGCAACAACAATCGGCGCAGTTGTTGGCTTAGTCATTGCTACGCTGACCGCAAAGCTGCTCGATTGCGATGAGCCATCTATTCACTCGGGACTTTTTGGTTTCAATGGTATTCTTGTCGGTGTTGCCTTGCCGACATTCATCGCGGCCACACCTCAATTGTGGTTCTACATCATTATTGGCTCAGCACTCAGCACCGTCATCACGGCAGCATTCAGCGCAACGCTTACCAAAAGCTGGGGAATTCCAGGGTCTACAGGGCCATTTGTGCTGACGGGCTGGCTGTTGGTGGCGGGTGCTTATTCGTTTGGTGCTCTTGATGTTACCGGCGACAGCCCCAAACTCGTATCGGATTATGTGCAGGGTGCGGCAAGCATTCCGGCAAATATTGAGCTGGTACAGATATTCTTCCGCAATATTGCGCAGGTTTTCCTGCTCGGCAATGAAGTCAGCGGCGCTTTAATTCTGATCGGTATTTTTGTGGCTTCAAGACAGGCGGGTATTGCCGCAGCGCTTGGATCGCTAATTGCTATCGTAACAGCCATTGCTATGCGCGCTGATCCAGCCGTTGTCATTCAGGGGCTTTATGGTTTCAGTCCAGTTCTGACGGCAATCGCTGTGGGCGTGGTCTTCTTAAAGACGGATGGAAAAGTGATTGCCTATGCAGCGCTTGCGACCATCGTTACGGTCTTTATTCAGGGAGCTTATGATGTGATCATGCCGCCAATGGGCCTGCCATCCTTCACGGCTCCTTATGTGCTCACGCTCTACCTGTTTATAGCACCGAAGAAGCTGCTTGCACCGCATCCACATAAGCCTGTTAATCAGCATCTGGTTAAAGATAAATAACTCCTGATAATAGAATCCAAATAGTTCAGAGTTTCAGTTCTGAAGGAAAATAACATGCAGTCTATCAGCGCAGGCGATACAGCCTTTATTCTAATTTGTACTGCACTTGTGTGCATGATGACCCCGGCACTGGCCTTGTTCTATGGCGGACTTGTTCGCCAGCGTGATGTTCTTTCCATCATGATACAGAACTTCGTGTGCATGGGCGTGGTCGGCCTCATTTGGGTGTTTGGTGGGTTCAGCCTTGCTTTTGGCCCGTCGATTGGTGGGGTCATTGGTAATATCACCACCTATTTCGGCATGTATCATGTGGGTATCGAGCCAAATCCGACCTATGCGGCCAACGTTCCCTTCATCATGGTCTTTGCCTACCAGATGATGTTTGCGATCATCACGCCAGCGCTGATGACGGGTGCCTTTGTCGGACGCTTCAAGTTTGGAGCCTATCTGTTCTTCGTCGCCTTCTGGACGATCCTCGTTTATCTTCCAGCAGCGCATTGGGTTTGGGGCGGCGGCTTCTTAGCTAAACTTGGCGTTGTTGATTTTGCAGGCGGCATCGTCATTCATGCCTCCGCAGGTTTTTCAGCGCTTGCAGCAGCCAAATATCTTGGAAAACGTAAACTTGCAGAAGGCGAAAAAGAATCGCAGCCTGCAAGTCTGCCGCTGGTGGCAATCGGTGCTGGCCTTCTCTGGTTCGGCTGGTTCGGCTTTAATGCGGGCGGCGCTTATGCAGCCGATGCATTAGCAGCCTATGCTTTCACAAACACGATGCTTGCGGGCTCCATTGCCATGCTTGTCTGGATGTTCTGGGAATGGAAAGAATCCGGTCGTCCGTCTTTCTCCGGTGTTCTGGTAGGCGCGGTAACCGGCCTTGCAACGATTACGCCTGCTGCCGGTTATGTTGAACCGATCACAGCTCTTCTTATCGGTGCTATCGGCGCTTCGGTCTGCTTTAATGCCAAATATGTGCAGAAATGGCTCAAGATTGATGACACGCTGGAAGTCTGGCGCGCGCATGGTGTTGGCGGCATGACAGGTGCAATCCTGATCGGTGTGACAGCGAGCTCAAATATCAATGCTGTTTCGGCAAGTGCTTATCAGCTCGGTATTCAGGTTCTCGCCGTTGTTATCGTGGCTGGCTATGCATGGATTATCACAATGATCCTTCTCAAAATTCTGGATGCATTCGGCCATCTGCGCGTCTCTGATGATATTCAGCGTGAAGGTCTTGATGACCAGCTTTATGGAGAAAATGCATTCAGCCTCTGGGGCATGAAAAAGCAGATGGATAAGTAAGCGGGTATTATTTACCCCAAAAAGAATAATTGGGCCCGCGCAAGATATTCCGCGGGCTCTATATGCTTTGCATGCAGTTGAGCGCGAATAAAAATTCAAAGCTTATCTTTATGTATATTGCGTCGGACAAATACCCTCAGTAAGATGATTCCATGAAAAGATCATACTGCGGAGGGCGGGATGAAGTGGGTATCGGTTACAGTCGCAGCAATTGTTGCATTGGGTTCTGCAACACAGGCATATGCTGCGCCCAAAGATAGTCTCGTGCTGGCAATCGGTGGTGAGCCGGATAATGGATTTGATCCATTGGCTGGTTGGGGAGGCTACGGAAACCCGCTGTTCCAATCAACTCTTTTGCGTCGTGATGTTGATCTGGGAACAGTCCCCGATCTTGCGACCGAATGGAAACTCTCTGACGACCGAAAAGTCTGGACGATCAAGCTGCGTGACGATGTGCGTTTTTCCGATGGATCACCACTCACAGCAGAAGATGTTGCATTCACCTTCAATACGGCCAAAGCATCAGCCAACGCGATTGATCTGAGTGTGATGGAAAGGGCCGAAGCGGTTGATAAAAACACGCTTCGCATTTCTCTGAATAAACCATGGATCACTTTTGTTGAGGCGTTTTACACGCTTGGTATCGTACCGGCGGCGACTTATGGGCCGAATTATGCACGCAAGCCTATAGGTTCCGGGCCTTATAAATTTGTTGCCTGGAATGAAGGCGAACAGCTTATCGTGGAGCGTAACGACGCTTATTACGGCGACAAAGGCCCTTTTCAGAAAATTACTTTCCTCTTTACCGGCGAAGCTCCGGGGCTTGCGGCTGCAAATGCCGGTGCGGTGGATATGGTTGCCGTTCCTGCACAACTTGCCGATGCTATTCCAGATGGATTTCAGGCCGTATCGGTTCAGACTGTCGACAACCGAGGGCTCAGTCTGCCTTTTGTAAAACCGCATGACATGAACGGTCGTAACGTGGGCAATGCGGTGACTTCGGACCCTGCAATCCGCAAGGCGATCAATATGGGGCTTGATCGAAAGCTGGTTGTTGATGTTGCCCTGCATGGACATGGAACGCCTGCATTTGGCCCTGCCGATGGATTGCCCTGGGCGGGTAAAGCCGATCAGATCGAGTTCAATCTGGATGCCGCCAAAGCGCTTCTTGATAAAGCGGGCTGGGTCGCCGGTGAGGATGGTATCCGCGCCAAGGAGGGCGTAAGAGCGGCATTCCAGATCAACTATCCCGCCAGTGATGCAACCCGGCAGGCATTGGCAGAAACATCAGCAGAACTGCTGCGGCCATTGGGTATTGAAGCGACGCCAAAAGGTGGAAGCTGGGACGCCATTGGGCGCGTCATGCATTCCGAACCTGTGGTTTTTGGCTTTGGCAGTCACTCGCCATATCAGCTTTATAGTCTCTTTGCGCAAAAGCTTGGCGGCGTCGAATATATGAATCCCAGTTACTATGCCAACGCCCAGGTCGAAGCGCTCTTTGAGAAAGCCCAGGGCGCTGAAAGCCTTGAAGCTTCGCTGCCCTATTGGTCTGAGGCTGCCGATTATTACGGTTTGAAGGGGGATAATTCATGGGCATGGCTGGTCAACCTCGATCATGTTTATCTGACCAATAAATGCCTAGATATTGGAAAAACCCAGATTGAACCACATGGGCATGGCTGGCCCGTAACTGCAACAATCGCAAACTGGCGGTGGACCTGCGAGTGAATGTTGGAATCATCAATCTGATTGCACTTCGCATTTTGCGTCTATGCGCATTGGTTGTGTGCGTCGCTTTCGCGGTGTTTTTACTGATGAAAGCATCGCCGATCGATCCGGTTGATGCTTATCTTGGACCGGCTATGGCCTATGTCGGCCCTGAACAGAAAATGCAGATCGCCGCCATATGGGGACTGGATCGTCCTGTTTATGAACAGTTTCTGCGATGGGCAGGAAACATTCTCTCGGGTGATCTGGGTTTCAGCATCACCTACAACGCGCCGGTCAGCGAAGTGATGAGCAGTCGCATCGGCGCGTCACTGATGTTAACCGGGTTTGCATGGCTCTTGTCCGGTCTTCTGGGCTTTGCCCTTGGATTGGTTGCAGCAGCCTATGAGGGAAGCTGGATCGACCGCATTATCCGATTGTATTGTTATATCCTTGCGGCAACGCCAACCTTCTGGCTGGCCATGCTGATGCTGGCGCTGTTCTCGGTTAAACTTGGCTGGACGCCGATCTGTTGCGCGGGTCCGATTGGTGTTCCTTCCGATCAGGTGAATTTATTCGAACGCATTCAGCATCTGATCTTGCCATTATCGGCGTTGACACTTTTTGGCGTTGCGCAGATTGCTCTGCACTCACGTGCCAAGCTCATTGAAGTCCTGCAATCGGATTACATCACCTTTGCCCGTGCGCAAGGTGCGCGCCAGGCTGACATCATCCTTCGTCACGGTGTTCGAAATGCCGCTTTGCCAGCCTTGACAGTGTTGTTTGCTTCAATTGGTGAGATTTTTGGTGGAGCAATTCTGGCCGAACAGGTCTTTGCATGGCCGGGGTTGGGTCGTGCAACGGTTGAAGCAGGTATTCGCGGCGATGTGGCTTTGCTGCTTGCCATTGCAATGCTCATGACGGTGATCGTTTCGACCGGGAACATGATTGCAGATCTTCTTTACCGCGTTGTTGATCCAAGACTGCGAGAGGGAGCATGACGATTATCCCTCTCAACGGACGCATACGCGCTTTGCTCAGCGCCTTGTTTTCGCTGGCAGTCATCGTCGCGATTTCCGCCGCTGCATGGGGTTATGGCGAAACCGGCATCCGCTCTGATTTTGCAATACGCAACATGGAGCCGTCTCTTTCGCACTGGTTCGGAACCGATCAGATGGGGCGGGATATGTTTGCCCGGACATTGCACGGTCTCACGCTCAGCCTGCGTGTCGGAATTCTTGCGGCAGGATTTTCGGTGGTCATCGCCCTTGTGATCGTTCTTCTGTCGGGGCTTGGAAGAACGGCGGATGCGATTGGCAGTTTCGTCACCGATGGCATGCTGGCAATGCCGCATTTTGTGTTGCTTATTCTTATCAGCTTTGCGCTGGGCGGTGGAACAGGTGCGGTTATTATTGCCGTTGCGATTTCACACTGGCCGCGTTTTGCGCGTATTTTGCGCGCTGAACTTATACAGGTGCGTGCCGCGCCTTTTGTCGAAGCATCGCGCAGTTTTGGAAAATCCCGCAGCTTCATTATGTTGAATCACATTCTTCCGCATCTTCTGCCGCAGATGCTTGTTGGCTTTCTGCTGATGTTTCCGCATGCAATTTTGCATGAAGCAGGTCTTACCTTTTTAGGATTTGGCCTTGAACCATCGCGACCAGCCATCGGCATCATGCTTTCAGAAGCGATGCGTCATATCAGCGGTGGCCGTTGGTGGCTTGCCGTTTTTCCAGGTCTCGCTTTGTTGATCATGGTGCTGTGCTTTGACGTGCTCGCCAATGGATTACGCCGCCTGACCAGTCCGAGGGAGGCCCAGACCTGATGCTTGAAATCAATGATCTTTGCGTTTCGTTTCGTCGGTATAACGGCTTTTTCAGTCAGGATACGATAACCCGCCTGTCGGATATTCAACTCCACATCGCACCCGGCGAGATCGTTGCGCTTGTCGGTCATTCAGGTGCGGGCAAAAGCCTGCTTGCCCATGCTATTCTGGGGCTTCTCCCAAACAATGCCATTGCTCACGGCGAGATTTCTTTTCAAGGCAAAGCCCTTTGCAAGAAAAGCCTGAGTGAAAAGCGGGGCCGGGAAATTGCGCTTCTGCCGCAGCAAACAACGTATCTCGATCCAACCGCAAATGTCGGCGCGCTCATTGGCTGGGCCGCAAACCGGGCAGGAAAGCCGTCATCCGTTGAAAATCGCCTGCGTGAAGTGGGCTTGAGTGCTGATGTCGCTCGTCTCTATCCGCATCAGCTTTCCGGCGGCATGGCGCGGCGTGTTTTGATGGCACAGGCTATCTCGGGCGGGGCAAAACTGCTGATCGCAGATGAGCCGACAGCGGGATTAGACCCCGCCAATCGCGATATTATTCTGGATACACTGCGCAAACATGCGCGTGAAGGTGGCGCTGTTTTGCTGATCACACATGATCTGATCCCGGTCCTTTCCTATGCCGATCACATCGCGATTTTAAATGACGGAAAGATGTGTTGCCTGGCGCCGACATCAGCGTTCAGCGGGAGAGGAGAAACGCTTGGTTCTCCATATGCAAAATCACTGTGGCGTGCGCTGCCGCAAAATGACTTCCATGCCTATGCTTGAAGCCAAGAATGTCAGTGCTGCCTTTGGCAAGCGGATTGTCTTTTCAGATGTTTCGCTGAGCCTGAACACGGCTTCGGTTTATTGCATTTCCGGCCCATCTGGTTGCGGAAAAACTACGTTGGGCCGTATTCTTGCGGGGTTGAACCGCCCGGTTTCCGGCGCAGTTTATTACAATCAGCAAAGCATATCGAAAACCACACACTGGCCAGTACAGTATCTGTATCAGTCACCGCTGACAGCTATGAATCCACGCTGGCAGATCCGCAAAATCATCGCAGAATCGGGGCCCGTGGATTTGGCGCTCGCGCGCATGCTCGGCGTTGAAAGGGATTGGGATGATCGCTATCCGCATGAGCTTTCTGGCGGGCAGTTACAGCGTGTTTCCATCCTGCGCGCACTTGGCGCAAAACCTGCATTTCTGATTGCTGATGAAATCACCGCAGCGCTTGATCCCGTTGCACAAGCCCAGATTTGGCATCTGCTGTCGATGCTAACGGAGAAGTATAGCCTCGGTATTGTTGCGATCAGCCATGATGAAAGTCTGCTTTCAAGAATTGGTGCAGCAAACAATCATTTCAGGCTGGGTGTATAGAGCAGCGCAAAGCAAAGCCGGGAAATTATCCCGGCTTTGTTCATTGCGTCATCAGACAGGCAACCGCTGTCTGACCAATGTCGTCCAGTAAGACGAACCCCAGGCAATAACATCATCGTTGAAGTCATATTCCGGGTGGTGCAGATTGGCGCTCGGACCGTTGCCGATATTGATCATTGCACCGGGCACTTCATTGAGCATGAATGCAAAATCTTCGCCGCCCAGTGTGGCTGGCATGTCGCGCGCAACGCGATCCGAACCCGAAACAGCTTCAGCGGCAAGCGCTGCCAGTTCCGTTTCACGCTCGTGATTGACGGTTACTGGATAGTTGCGCTGATAATCGAGCGTTGCCTTGGCACCAAAAGCATCTGCAATACCGGCAACTGCACGGGTCAGCCGCTCTTCAATGTGATTGCGCACTTCTTCGCGCAAAGTGCGTACCGTGCCAGTCAGCCTGATCTTCTGCGGAATGACATTAAACGCGTCACCGCCATGGATAGTCGTGATCGAGATGACAGCGGAATCAAGCGGATCAATGGTGCGCGCGCTCAAGGTCTGAATTGACTGAATAAGCGCTGCTGTCACCGGAATGGGATCAATCGTATGATGCGGGGAGGCGGCATGACCGCCAACGCCTTCGATAGTAATATCAAGCACATCGACCGAGCCCATAATCGGGCCGGAGTTGATAATGAAGTCACCCACCGGCAGGTTTGGACGGTTATGCATGCCGTAAACTTCGTTGACTGGCCAGCGCTTGAACAGGCCGTCATCAATCATCGCCTTGGCACCCGCACCGCCTTCTTCTGCGGGCTGGAAGATTACGATGACGGTGCCGTCAAAAGCGCGGCTTTTTGCCAGTTCACGTGCGGCACCTAAAAGCATGGTGGTGTGGCCATCATGGCCGCAGGCATGCATCTTGCCCGGAACTTTTGAAGCCCATTGAGCGCCGGTTTCTTCAAGAATCGGCAGTGCGTCCATGTCCGAGCGAAGAGCGATAGCACGACCGGATTTGTTGGTCTGGCCATGAATGACGCCGACCACGCCTGTGCGACCAATGCCCGTTACGACTTCATCAAGACCTGCTGCGCGCAGTGCTTCAGCGACCTTTTCCGCTGTACGATGCACATCATATAGCAGTTCCGGGTTCTCATGCAGATCACGGCGAAAGGCAATCAGTTCGTCGAGCTGGTTCGAGGTCCAGTTTTCAACCGGCATATCAGGCTCCTTTTTCTTGAGCGTCGAGTTTGTACCGGAAGTCGCAATGACTTGCGCCCTTCATGATGGTCTGTGTGCGTTCGAGTTTCATTTCCGGATTGTAGCCAATGCAGAAATCACCATCACGGTTGCAGGAAAGCAGATGGCCGATATGGCCCAATCCCATGTCGCGATACATTTCCGAATAGCGACAGCGCTTCACATTGAAATCGAAATGATCACTGCCTTGCGACAGAACTTCGATTTCCAGCGCATTGTCTTTGGTCCAGAGCGGCAGAATATCCGCAAAGTCTTGAAGGTCCGGCGTGCGGCCCAGTTCTTCGGCAAAATTGCGCCCCTGTTCAATCGCAGAACGCGTTACCGCTTCGCCGATGGCAGCCTGAGCTTCTTCCTCGCCTGACCGCTCGCGAAGAACCTCATAGACATTTTTAAGAACAAGCGCCTCAATGCGACGACGTTCGAGAATGGGCATCTGATTCATGGATCTACCTTTCGCATGAATGTTATACAATTTCGCTTACAAATTAGGCTCTGCCTGATCCTTGCGCCGCAACCAGGCGAGGTAAAATGGAGCGATCTTCCGCGCTGCTTTGTGGAAGGGCAAAGGGGCAGGCTCAGAAATCGGAAGTGCGAGTTCCTGCAATGGCTCTCCCTCCAGCGCACGTGCAAATTCGCGTCCAAGTGCCGTTCCAAGTGCCACGCCGCGACCATTACATCCGATCCATGCCCAGCCATTGTTGCCAAGCTGATGCATGCGCGGGAAGCGATCCCACGTCATGCCGATATAGCCGCTCCAGACATGGGTGATTTCGGGCTCACCCAAGGCAGGAAAAGCTTCTGCCATATTGCGGGCAGCCTTGTGCTTAACGCGTTCAGCAACATTATAATCGCCCATGACAACGCCGCCGGTGATGAGCCTGTTTCGCGCATCATAGCGAAAAAAGCGCAGATCGCCGCGCGTATCAGACACAGCCTGACGGCCCGGCAGGATCGTTGCACGCAGATTATCGCTCAGCGGAGCTGTCGACATCTGCCATGACAGAACCGGCACGATGGAGCGTGCCAGACGCGGTGCAAGACTTTCACGCAGCTCGCCCGTATAGGCGTTGGTGGCGAGAAGAAAGCCTTTGGCGCGAACTGTTGCATTGCCAACGCGCACTTCCCAATGGTCGCCTATTCTTTCGAAAGCTGTGACCGGGCTTTGCTCATGTATTATTGCGCCATGTGTTTCCGCGGCTTTGGCAAGACCGCGTGCGAGAGCAAGCGGATTGATATGACCGCCCGTCGGGTTGAACATGCCGCCATACCAGAAATCGCTGCCCAAAAGCTTTGATGTCGAGGCGCTATCGAGATATTCCGCCGGAAAGCCAAAACGCTTCCACGCTTCCACACGCGATTGCGACAGTTTTATACGGCCCGGTGAATGCGCAGGCTGGAACCATCCGGTCTGCTCGGCTTCCGCATCTATTTTCTCGTCGCGAACGATAGAAAACAGAATATCGGCACTGTTACCGATCAACTTTGCAAAACGTGTGCCCGCATCACCATAACGTGCAGCAATTGCGTCCGGTTCTGCAGCGGTCATTGTCGGGATTACCTGTCCATTGTTGCGCCCCGATGCGCCCCAGCCAACAGCTTTGGCTTCCAGAAGGATCACGCGCTTGCCGCGTTTGGCAAGATGGAGTGCTGCCGATAGTCCCGTGAAGCCACCACCGACAATGACAAAATCCGTCTCAGTATCGGCAGTGAGTGGCACAGAAGGCTTGCGCTCAGGCGCGGTTGCAGCCCAGATGGAGGGAGGGAAGCTGATATTTTCCATTGTATCCTGCACCTTCATTCTGCGCTGTCAAAGCGCGGCGGCGTCCAGCTTTTGCCGGGGATAGAGGCAAGAAGGCGCTGTGTATATTCATGTTGCGGGTTGGCAAAAACTTCGGTCGTCGGACCGGTTTCAGCGATTTCACCTTTCGACATTACGATGATGCGGTCGCATAATTGGGATGCAACGCGCAGATCATGTGTTACGAAAAGCAGCGAGAGATTGAGCCGTTCGCGCAGATCAGCGAGAAGCCGCAAGACCTGTGCCTGAACCGAGACATCAAGTGCGGATACTGGCTCGTCAGCCACAATGATGCGTGGCTCCATCGCCAATGCGCGTGCGATGCCGATGCGCTGACGTTGTCCACCGGAGAACTCGTGTGGGAAACGATCAGCTGCCGCTGGCGAAAGCTCGACCAATTCAAGCAGTTCGCGTGCTTTCGCATGCGCCTGTTTCTTTGGCATGCCATGGACGATTGGTCCCTGTGCAATCAGATCGATGACGCGGCGGCGCGGGTGGAGCGACGCCATCGGATCCTGGAACACCATCTGAATATCTTTGCGCATGGCACGGACTTCGCGCGCGCTTGCACTGAGGAAATTGCGGCCATTCAAATCTACCTTGCCGCTGTCCGCTTCCAGAAGTCGCGTGACAATGCGCGAGACAGTGGTCTTGCCAGAGCCGCTTTCGCCGACAACGCCGAGTGTTTCGCCCTGTCGAAGTTCAAAGGACAGGTCTTTCACGGCAGGCACTGCACTGCGCTTACTGCTGAGAATGCCCCCGCGTGCCCTAAATGTTTTGGACAACGTATCCGCTTTAAGAACGATGGGCTGAATGTTGTCGGATATTCTGATTGCAGGTGGGGTGAGTGCGGGAACCGCTGCGATAAGCGCTTTTGTATAGGGATGCTGCGGATTGTTGAGTACGTCCTTAGCCGGACCTTCTTCAACAAGTTCGCCAAGCCTGAGCACCGCAACACGATCGGCAATCTCTGCCACTACACCAAAATCATGGGTGATGAACAAAATGCCGGTGCTGTGTTCGCGTTGCAGATCGCGGATGAGTTTGAGAATCTGTGCCTGCGTGGTCACATCAAGCGCCGTGGTCGGCTCGTCTGCAATCAGAAGGCGCGGCTTGAGGATCAGCGCCATGGCGATCATCACGCGCTGGCGCTGCCCGCCGGAAATCTGGTGCGGATAGGCATTATAGGCCGATTGCGGATCAGGAATTTTTACTTCGCGCAAAATTTCCATAACCGATGCGCGGCGCTCTTTACGGCCAAGCTTTGTATGTAGCCGCAGCACTTCATCAATCTGCCAGCCGACTGTCTTCTGCGGATTAAGTGCGGTCATTGGCTCCTGGAAGATCATGCCGATGCGGTTGCCGCGCAGGGCCTTCATTTCCTTTTCGCTAAGCGAATAAAGATCGGTGCTTTCAAGCAGGACGGTGCCATTGGTAACGCGCACATGTGGTTCGGGCAGAAGGCGCATGATCGCACCTGCCGACAGCGACTTGCCAGAACCGCTCTCGCCGACGAGGCAGACAATCTCACCCGGATTGACGGTTAATGTCAGATCCTGCAAGGCAAATGGACGATCAGCACCGTCTGGAAGCGCTATTTGCAGATTTTTGATTTCAAGAACCGGGCTGGCTGTCATTTTTTCTGCCTCGGATTAAGCGCGTCGTTTAATCCCTCGCCAAGCAGGCTGAAGGAGAGGACGGTGAGCAGAATGGCAATGCCGGGAACGACTGAGCAGAACCAGTCTGTGCGCAGCACGGCACGGCCCTGGCCGATCATGTTTCCCCAGCTTGCATAATTGGGATCACCAAGACCAAGAAAAGCCAGTGCGCTCTCCATCAGAATGGCTGTTGCCATCACAACGGATGCAAACACAATCACCGGGGGCAAAGCATTGGGCAGTATTTCGCGGAAAATGATCGATGCATTGCCGATGCCCAGATTGCGTGCGGCATCGACGAACTCACGCTTGCGCAGAGCCAGAAATTCGGCGCGCACCATGCGTGCAGGCGCAGTCCACGAAACAATGCCGATGCAGATGATGATATTTTCGATGGATGAGCCGAAGATGGCGACCAGCGCCAGCAGCAGCACGAAGCTTGGAACCGTCTGGAAAGCTTCTGTGACGCGCATCAGCACATCATCAACCCATCCGCCATAATAGCCGGCAAATGCGCCAATGAGCACGCCGATGAAGATCGATATGAGTGTCGCCACCACGCCGATCAGCAATGAAATACGCGCACCGTGAAAAATGCCGGACATGATGTCACGACCGAGCTGATCAGTGCCAAGCGGCGTCGTCATATTCACGAATGGCCACACAAGCGGGTCACCCGCACGGCGCAGAGGATCGCCGGGTGTGATCACGTCAGCGAAAACTGCTATCAGCACAACAACAATGAAAAGCGCAAGACCAAGCACGGCGGCGCGGTTACGCTTAAACCTCTGCCAGAGAATTCTTGCGCGGGAGGCCTGCGGGCGCGGGAGAGAGAAGTCTTGTGATGTCATGACAATTCGATCCTGGAATCAAGCCGCGCATAGATAAGATCGGTGATGAAATTGACAATTATGACAAGGACGGAGCACAGAAAGATGATGCCCATCAATGTATTGATGTCGCGCTTTATCACCGACATATAGGCAAGCTGGCCAAGCCCCGGCAGGGAGAAGATTGTCTCAATAACCACAGAGCCGCCCAGCACTGTCGAGAACTGAAGTCCCAGCAGCGTCACAACCGGCAACAGCGCATTGCGCATGATATGGTGGAACATAAGGCGAGTGCCGCTTGCACCTTTTGCGCGCGCTGTGCGCACATAATCAAGGTCTTCGACTTCCAGAACACTTGTGCGCATGAGGCGCATATAAAATGCCAGATAAATCAATGCGAGTGCTGTGGTTGGCATGATCAGATGTATGGCAATATCCACCACATTGTCCCAGCCCGAATAAAATGCACCCAGCGTTTTCAAGCCGCCGACAGGAAGCCAGCCGAGCTTGACGGAGAACACCAGCATTAGAAGAAGACTGAAGAAAAAACTCGGCATCGCATAGAAAATAAGGCCCAGTGTGGAGATGGCATTATCGGTCAGTGTATAGGCGCGGCGCGCAGCAATTGCGCCCAGCGCAACGCCGAAAATGAATGCCACCGAGAGAGAGGAAACCATCAGGAGCAGCGTTGGCACCAGACGGCTCATCAGCACATCCCAGACCGGCAACTCATAAACATAGGACCAGCCGAAATCCAGTTGCACGATCTTGCCCATATAGAGAAGCAACTGGATCCAGACCGGCTGATCAAGACCATATTCGGTGCGCAAAGTGGCAACGAATTGCGGGTCCGCTCCGCCCATGTCGCCGACAAGAGCGTCAACGGTATCGCCGGGAGCGAGCTTTATAATCAGAAACGACCCGATCATGATCAGAAGTATGACGGGGATCGCCTGCAAAATGCGCCGCAGCGCAAAACTCAATAGGGGAGGCAAGGGCATGGCGGAGCATCCGATGGAATATTATAGGCAATACCGTCGATGGAATTCCATCGACGGTATTTTTTGTCAGTTTATTGATCGATCCACAGATCGTACCAGCTTGAAGAATCCCAACGTGGTGTGTTGTGGTGGTTCTTCAGAGCCTTGTTGGTTACGCCGATGAACGGATGCTCGATGGCGAAAATAACCGGCAGGTCCTTCATTTCAAGCTGCTGAATCTGATGGTAAAGCTCAGCGCGCTTGGCAGGGTCGAGTTCGGATGCAGCCTGATCGATCAGACTATCCATTTCGTCCGACTTGTAATCAAACTGGTTCGACCATGCGGTCCCGACAGGGGCGCCCGAACGCAGCCAGACAGTGGTGGAAACAGCCGGATCGGAACGGAACTGGTGCCAGCCGCTTGCCGTGTCGAAATCATGATCGCGATAAACGCCATTGAGGAAGCCCGGCGCGTCATTGGTGACGAGCTGAACATCGATGCCCACTTCTTTCATAGCTTGCGCATAATATTCAGACCAGAGCTGGGTATATTCGCCCCATGGTGCTGCGCGATGGCGCAGTTTGAAGCGGATGCCGTCGGGGCCAGCCGGATAGCCAGCTTCATCAAGCAGTTGCTTGGCTTTTTCGACGTCATAGGGATAGGTCTGAACCTGATCGGTATAATTCGCACCGCCCGAGCTTGGGATCGGGCCACGACCCGGCTTGGCATAGCCGCGCATGATCGACTGGATAGCAAAATCGATGTCGAGGGCGTGGTAGATTGCCTGACGAACTTTCAGATTTGCAAGAATCGGATTGCGCAGATTGAACTCAACGGTCGAGTGAGCAACGTTGTTTTCAAAGCCCTTGGTTCCGGTGTCGAAACGGCCGTCTTTTGCAAGACGCTCGGTATCGGACATGGAGATGCCGTTGAAAGCGGTTTCCATGACTTCGCCCGATTCAAGTGCTGCCGCTGCTGCTGCCTTATCAGGCATGAAGCGCCAGATCACGCGATCAAGATACGGATATTCCTTGCCGCGCCAGTAATCGTCATTGCGCTGCGCAATGATGTGCTGTCCGCGCTCATATTCAACGAATTTGAACGGACCAGTGCCGACAGGTGCGGAGTTATACTTGTTCTTGAGGATGTCGGTGCCTTCATAAAGATGCTTGGCTACCGGATGGCCAAGATCAGGCATGGCAGCGACCAGAAGATCGAGCGGCATCGGCTTTGAATAGCGGAAAACAGCGGTGTGTGGGTCCGTGCAATCGACCGCTTCCAGATTGGCCTGTAGCGTTGTCGAATAGTTGAGGAGCTTCTTCCACAGGTTCATTGCGCTGAACGAAACGTCTTCGCAGGTGAATGGCTCTCCATCATGCCAGCGTACATTTTCGCGCAGCTTGAAGGTGATTTCCTTGCCATCTTCCGATGAAGTCCAGCTCGTCGCCAGCACAGGCACATAGCCTTCATATGTGCGGTCGATCAATGGTTCCATGATGCGGCCAGTGATCTGATAAATGCCTGTGGAGGCACGCAAGGCCGGATTAAGGATACCCTGCTCGGTATTCATATGGACGATGACTGTGCCGCCGCGTTTTACTTCTTCGGCATGGGAGGGTGCCGTTGCGAGTGAAAAAGCAGCGAGAAACAGGCCAAGGCCAGCTTTTCTGATATGCATTCTATGTTCCCCTAAAGAACGTTGAGGGAGGGCTTTCAAGCCTCTTTTCCCGCAGGTTCCATTATTGTTCAAGTCCCTGAAATTACACGAAAATGCCCGCTCATCGCTTGAATCCTCCATGCAAGCACTCTTATGCTAGAATCTACAGCGATGTAGTCAATATAAACTAATAATCGATTATATATTGGAAAAATATATCGCAATTTCTGCGTTAATAAGTCTCAATTTCTTCAACGGTGGTTTGTTATGACCGGGCTGCGTCGCTTTATATAAGAATGTGGCATAACAATCGCTGAAAGAAAGAATTCACTGCCCGCAAAGAAAAGGAAAGCTTGCATGTCCCATCCTGTCAAAGGTGTTGATCACATCTTCCTGCTTGTTAACAACCTGGAAGAGAGTGCTGCGCAATATCGCCGTCTAGGTTTTACGCTCAGCCCTCGTGGCCTTCACAGCAAGGAAAAAGGCACCGGCAATTATACGATCATGTTCCCGAAGGATTATTTCGAGCTTCTGGGTATCGTCGCTGAAACTGCCGGAAACCTGCATCAGCGCGAGAAGCTTACCGCGCAAGGTGAGGGGCTGCATGCGATAGCTTGCCGTATCGACAGCGCGTCGGAAGCCAAAGCGGAACTTGCTGCGCTTGGACTTGAGACAGGTGAAGTGGGTGCTTTTTCTCGCCCGGTTCAGTTGCCGAATGGCGGCGAGGGCGTTGCTGCTTTTGAGACGGTTTCATTCTCTGAGCGTGAAGTGCCGCAGGGCATGGTCTTCATGTGTCAGCATAAGACCCGCGAGACTGTTTGGCTCCCGGAACTGATCGAACATGAAAATGGTGCAATCGGACTTTCCGCAATAGTTGCAGTTTCTGCTGATCCCGAAACATCGGCCAAGGGCTTTGCAAAGCTCTTTGCTGGAGGAAAAGCTGCGGGAACAGGTGGGGAGTGGCGCGTTTCTACGGGAGCTGACTCTGCCGATATCCTGGTTTATGACCGTGTTGAAGCTGAAAAACTCTATGGAGCTGAGGCTTTGAACAAAACATCGGTTCGAGCATTCTCTGGCTTGCGCATTCGGGTTGCTTCGCTCGAAAGGACCCGTGGAGTTCTGAATGCGAATAATGTCGTTTATACCGAAACATCAGGTAACATCGTCATTTCGCCCGCTGATGCGAACGGCACAATTCTCGAATTCACAGTTTAAGCCAATTCGGCGCCGGTTTGATACAATCAAATCGGCGCCTTGAATAAATTGCCCCCGAGTTGCCGCTCAATTTCGCTGACAGCCACTTGCGCACGGACGGAATTGCCAGCTTCATCAAGCGGTGGCGAAAAGGCAGCCACTGCCAGTTTACCGGGAATGACCGCGACAAGACCACCACCGACGCCACTTTTTGCAGGCAAACCAACGGAATATGCCCAGTCGCCGGAGGAAGTATACAGGCCTTCCATCATCATTTCCGCAAGTAACGGAGCGACATGCTCCTGCTTAACGACGCGCTTCTTGGTGATTGGATTCACGCCACCGGCAGCAAGTGTTGCGCCCATGGTTGCAAGATCAACGCAATCGACCAGCGTTGAGCATTGCCGCGTATAGACATCGACCGCCCGCATTGGGTCACTGTAACAAGTTCCAGCGCTATAAAGCAGCCAGCCAATCGCCCGGTTGTGAAAATTCGTGTCTTGTTCTGATTGATTGACTTCATCACTAAGCTGGATTTCACGTCCTGCAAACTGGCTTTGCATGTCAACAATATTTGACCAGCATTGCTCCGCATCGTCACCCGGAACCAGACTTGCGGCAGCTATCGCGCCTGCATTGACCAGTGGCGACAATGGTTTTCCTTCATGCAGTTCCAGTGCTTGCACGGAATTGAAGGGCATGCCTGTGGGGCTGTCGCCCAGCTTTTCCTTAACCGCCTTTGCGCCGATCTTTTCCATTACCAGAGCCAGTGTGAAGACTTTGGAAATGGATTCCAGTGCAAATTTATAATCGGCGTCGCCATGTTTAAAGACTTGGCCATCAGCAGTTACGATGGCGATACCAATTAACTCACTGGGAACCTTAGCCAGGAAAGGAATGTAATCGGCATTGTTTCCCCCAGATGTCTGCTTTGCAAGTTCATAAGCAGAGATAATATTATCTTGAAGATTTAATGACAAACTATACCCCCTAAAAACAATATTTTCAGATGCGGATAGTAATTTACGCATAATCAATTTGCTGTGGCAATAGCGAATATAATAATTTTCTAATTAAATTAACTAATTTAATATTATTAAATAATTCATGTTGACAGCGTGCTTGTCCATAAGCAACGAATTGAATGGTAATATATCTTGGTATCATCCGAAAATTGAGGGCGAGGCATGACTAAGAAATCTATTTCCGCAAAATACAACAGCTTGGACGATGTATATGCGTCATTAGAATTATCTGCTTCTTTGCCTAAGACAAAATTTCCCAAAGAAGAGCGCGATCCGCGTAATGTGTTTGCTGCCGTTCGCGATGAACTGATGCTGGATGGCAATTCGCGTCAGAATCTTGCAACATTTTGTCAGACATGGGTTGACGAAGAAATTCGTCAGCTAATGGATTTGTCGATCGATAAAAACATGATCGACAAGGATGAATATCCGCAAACCGCAGAGATTGAAGCGCGTTGCGTGCACATGATCGCAGATTTGTGGAATTCACCGGACGCAGAGAATACGCTTGGTTGCTCGACAACGGGGTCGTCGGAAGCTGCAATGCTTGGCGGCCTTGCGCTCAAATGGCAATGGCGCAAGAAACGCGCTGCGGCGGGCCTGTCAACCGATAAGCCAAACATGATTTGCGGTCCTGTGCAGATTTGCTGGCATAAATTCGCACGCTATTTCGATGTTGAGTTGCGCGAAATTCCGCTTGAAGGTGATCGTCTGATCATGAGCCCTGAAGAAGTGCTCAAGCGCGTCGATGAGAATACAATCGGCGTTGTCCCGACCATGGGGGTTACGTTTACTTGCCAGTATGAGCCGGTTAAGGCTGTCCATGATGCATTGGATAAGCTTGAGAAAGAAACCGGGCTGGATATTCCGATTCATGTGGATGGTGCCAGCGGTGGTTTTCTGGCACCTTTCTGTGCGCCGGACATTGAATGGGATTTTCGTTTGCCGCGCGTAAAGTCTATTAATGCATCTGGCCATAAATTTGGCCTTGCACCTTTGGGAGCGGGCTGGATTGTCTGGCGTGATGCCTCTGATCTGCCAGAAGAACTCATATTCAATGTAAATTATCTTGGCGGCAATATGCCCACATTTGCATTGAATTTCTCGCGTCCAGGTGGGCAGATCATTGCCCAGTATTATAATTTCCTGCGTCTGGGGCATGAAGGCTACGCGAAGATTCACAACGCATGCTATGAAACGGCTCAATATCTGTCCGATGAAATTGCAAAGCTTGGGCCATTTGAAATTATCTTTGATGGAGATAGTCAAAAAGGCATTCCGGCACTGGCATGGAAGCTCAAGGAAGGGCAGACAATCGGCGGCTACACGCTTTATGATGTAGCGGACCGTTTGCGCAGCCGTGGGTGGCAGGTGCCAGCATATTCTATGCCAGCAGATCGTGAAGACCTTGTGGTGCAACGTATTCTCGTGCGGCATGGCGTGAGCCGTGATCTGGGTAGTCTTCTGATCGACGATCTCAAGCGCAGCCTTGATTATTTCGAAAAGCATCCGGTCATTAAGCCGCTATCGGAAGACGAGGCTGGTGGTTTCAGCCACACTTAAGGTTACTCTACTTTCATTTGAATATTCGCAACTTACTCACGAGATTGATGTTCAATCGGTCTCGTGAGCGTCTCTATACTCAGGAGAATTGCCATGGCGAATACAAAGGCCGCAATCCCGGCTAAACAACTATCGATGATCGGCTTTTTTGCCATTACCGCTTCAATGGTGATGGCCGTTTATGAATATCCAACATTTGCGACGTCAGGTTTTAGTCTGGTCTTCTTCCTCCTGCTCGGTGGGATTTTGTGGTTCATTCCGGTCGGTCTTTGTGCTGCTGAAATGGCGACCGTCGAGGGCTGGGAAGAGGGCGGTGTTTTTGCCTGGGTTTCCAATACGCTCGGTGAGCGGTGGGGCTTTGCTGCAATTTCGTTCTGCTATCTGGAAATTGCCATCGGCTTTCTCCCCATGCTTTATTTTGTGCTCGGCGCACTCTCCTATATTTTGAGTTGGCCCGCATTGAATTCTGATCCGATTATCAAAACCATTGCCGCATTGATCATTCTCTGGGCGCTGGCCTTCACACAATTGGGCGGCACCAAATATACCGCAATCATCGCCAAACTTGGCTTTTTCGCCGGTATTCTGTTGCCGGCACTGATTCTCGCGGCGTTGGCTATCGCTTATTTGTCGAGCGGCGCACCGTTGCAGATTGAAATGTCCGCGCAGACCTTCTTCCCTGACTTCACCCAGATCGGCACGCTTGTCGTCTTCGTGGCGTTTATCTTGAGCTATATGGGCGTTGAAGCATCTGCGACCCATGTCAATGAAATGAAGAATCCGGGCCGTGATTATCCGATGGCCATGTTCCTGCTGATGGCGGCTGCGATCATCCTGAGCTCTATCGGCGGGTTGTCGGTCGCAGCAACTATTGCATCTGATGACATCAATCTTTCATCCGGCGTGGTGCAGACTTTCAGCGCCTTGGTGGCGCATTTCGGTCCCGGATTTGAGTGGACCGTTCGCATTATTGCAGCGTTGCTTCTGCTTGGTGTTCTTGCGGAAATTGCCGCATGGATCGTCGGACCGGCTCGCGGAATGTATGTCACGGCACAGAAAGGCATTCTGCCGGCAGCTTTCGCCAAGGTGAACAAAAACGGTGTACCTGTTCCGCTGGTTGTCGCGCAGCTCATCCTGACGTCTATTGCCATCATCGTTCTGACCAATACAGGTGGCGGCAGCAATATGTCGTTTCTGATCGCACTTGCGCTGACCGTAGTTATCTATCTGTGCACTTATTTCCTGCTGTTCCTTGGATATATTCAACTGATCTTGAAGCAGCCGGAACTCAAGCGCACATTCCGCGTACCCGGCAGTAACGGTTTTAAAATTACCGTCGCTGTGGTTGGTTTCCTCGTGTCGCTGCTTGCATTCTTCGTGTCGTTTTATCCCCCGACCTCTATCGGTGGTGAGAGCGCTGACGAAACCTACGTCACTCTGCTGGTGATCAGTTTCCTGGTCGTTCTGGTTATTCCGTTTATTGTCTACGCAGTACATGACAAACGCGGGAAATCCACGGGTATGAAGATGGTGCATATCAAGCTGCATAATGCTCCGGATGGACACTTCTTCATGCATCCGCGTGCGCGACCAACGCATCATATTGTTCCTGATACTGAGGCGGCCAAAAGTCCGAAATAGTATAACGAAACATATGATCCGATCATGCACCCCGAAAATCGAGAGCGGTTTTCGGGGGCAAATTAAGCAAGTTATCCATTGCTCGGATTTTTTCCTGATAATTGATTGATAGTTTTATATCTCGCGGTTATCTCTTTTATAAAAGTTTCTGTGAAGCGGAAAAGTAAAACCAGCGTTTAAGGGGGTGAAAATGTCTTTGATCTCAACTGTCGTGCCATTTTTTTCGGAAGTATCAACTTATAATATTCCTCACGACCTATGGCTTGCATGTACGGCCCTTCTGTTCCGCGATGCGGGCGGCGGAGCCTATGCCGGGCGCACCATGGAACTCACCATGGAGCTGCCTTACGTGGTTGTAAGCATACCGAAAGGACATCAGTTCTCATCGGTGGTCGATGGCCACGATCCGCTGGAGTTTCAGTCTAAATACGGGATTTTTGGAATTGCTGTGCCGAATGGCAGTATTGCCGATCTGAAAATTGTTGAAGGTCTGAACGAAGCAGGTCTCACTTTTAGCGTGCTCGCTTTTGCAGGAGCGTCTGGGCCTGCGGATAATACAGCTAAGACGAAAGCAATGCTTGCTGCAATCGACCTTGGAGCATGGATTCTTGGCCAGTTTGCCACGGCCGCAGAAGTGAAAAAGGCGCTCACTGAAAACACAGTTATCCTGACAGCACTTGTGCCTCTTCATGGCGCAAAGACACCGTTTCATTTTGTGGTTCATGATCGCACTGGAAAATCTATCGTTATTGAGTTTTCGAGTGATCGTCAGAATGTATATGATAATCCGGTTGGGGTGATGACCAATGGACCGGAATTCACCTGGCATCTGACCAATCTCAACAATTACACTTTCCTGACCAATCTCGATCAGTCGACAGGGAAGTTTGGTGATCTGGAAGTCTCGCAGCCCGATTCAGGCATCGCAACGGCGGGTTTGCCTGCCTCCAATACGTCGGTCGGTCGGTTTGTTCGTGCGGCATATTATGCGCATTTCGCCGAGCGAACCCCGCCAGAAAATGCAATTCGTGCGCTTGGTCACATCATGAATAATTTCGATCGTCCACGCGGTATCACGATCGATTCTCCGCTGTCAGGCGGGCTGGATATTGAAAGCTTTTCGACGACAGATGCCCATGAGGAGTATAAATCAGAATATACATCCTGGACGGTGCTTGGTGACCTTACAAACAATGTGTTCTACGTGCGCACTTACGATGCAATAAATTTTATCAAATTTGATCTTAACCGGCTGTTTGCGCAGAACGAGCTCAAGATCGCAGCGCTTGATAAAATTTCGTCGATAGAGGCGATCGATGCTACGGATACCCTGCTTAAGTAAAGGGCCTACGGAAGTGCGTCCATCATCCGGCGGGATGAATGGCGAATGCAGACGAAAGAGCGGTTTTTGCTGAAGCCGCTCTACACGGGACAAAGGCAAAGTGTTGTAATTCATGGCATATCAACCGGCGCAATGGTTGCGCAATCTTGCTCAGATTTCGCCCGCGCCTTATTGGCCGTGGCGGCAGTCGTTGCGATTGATGCTGGTAACCACCGTGCCGATGGGTGTCGGCTTTTTGACAGGGCACATTCTGCCAGCAATGCTGGTATGTCTGGGCGGTCTTCTCACTGGTGTCAGCGAAAAGAATGATCCTTACATCGCCCGGTTTCGGCGCATAATTATCGCGACGCCTATGGGGATGAGCGGCTATCTCATGGGTTCGCTGATTGGCGGTCATGGCGCGGCGACAATTGCTGGTATTGTGGTTGTGGCACTGTTTTCGGGCTTGATCAGCGGCTATGGTGCGGCGGTTTCTGCTGGCGCTCTTCAAATGCTTGTCATGACGATTGTGGCGGCGCATATTCATTCGACAGCGTCTATCTGGCTAATGCCGTCGCTTTTTGCCATCGGTGCAGCCTATGCTGCTGCCTTGCTTGCAATAGAAGCGCTGGTAAGTCCCAAAAGACCCGAACGCGAGATCGTAGCAAACTTGCTTGATGCGCTCGCTAATTTTGCGCGTATATCCATCCGGGCACAGCCAGATGATACCAGAATCGAAATGGCTATTCGCGGCGTCAACACTGCGCAGTCAAAAGCCTATGCAGCCTTGATGCATAACCAGCTTCATGCAGATGGACGTTCGGTGGCAAGAGAATGGAGTGCGAATATCCTTTCAATCACGGATCGGATTGCGGCTCTGTTAAACACATCGTCGGACAATACGACCGCACTGAAACAAGCGGCAGATCGTCTGGAATTTCTGGCTAAAGCAATCATGTATCAGGCCGCACCCGACCCGATGCAGATTGATAGCCAGAGCATCAATCCGCTGCTTTATAATATCTCGCAGCTATCGGACGTTATCTGGTCACCCAAACAATCGGGCCGATCATTTCATCTTCTGCATTTGTTTTCGCTTGATCGTTCCAAACCGGACTTTAGTTTTTCCAGACTGAAGGCCCGATTGTTGTTGGGACCTGAAGTTGTGAGTGCAGCTATCAGGCTTGCAATCTGTATGCTTATTGCGATGGTTGCCGAATTTACCGCTCCCGGTTATCGCTCCTATTGGATACCGCTTTCAGTGGCCGTCATTCTAAAGCCGGATTTCGGATCGGTTTTTGTAAGGGCTGTTCAGCGAAGTGCCGGAACACTTCTCGGCGTATTGATTGCAACGGCTATCTTTATGATTATGCCGAAGGATTTTTATCTGGTTTTTGTCATCGCAGTCCTGAGCGCTACAATTCCATGGGCAGCGCTTAAAGGTTATGCTTTGCAATGCACTTTTCTAACGCCGCTCATTCTCATACTGATTGATCTTATCGTCGCCGGACCGACGGTGAATTATGGCGTGCAGCGCCTTACTGATACTGTGCTTGGAGCTGGCATCGTTCTGATTTTTGGCTATCTCATATGGCCGAAATCAATTGATAAATCGATCAAAAGCAACTTTTCCAAAGCGTTGATAAGCATTGCGGACTATCTCCGCAGTACCATTGATTATTCAATTGGCACTGAGGGTACAGCGTCTCAAAATTTTGATCAAAGTGCCGCAAAACGGCGTGCAGCTTATATCGCATTGTCTAATTTGCGGGTTAAACTCCAGCGTTCAACGTCGGAACCACCGCCTGCAAGCACCGAAGCGCTTGCCTGGTTGCCCGCTATCTCAACCGCCGACCGAATTTGCGAGTGCGTCACCAGCTATGCGCTTGTCAGTGACAGTAGAGCGTCAGATTCTGGAATTGCCAATACATTGGCAGATATTCTGGAGCGTGTTGCCAATCCAAAAGATGGAGAAACGAGCGAGTGGGATAAGCTTGATCAGCTCCATGAACACATATCTGATGGCACTGTAAATAAGCAGCTTGTCGATTTGTATGAGAATATCTTGAAGCTTAAAGACATATAGCAGACATCTAAACAAAGTTGCCTGATCTACAGGGCGCAAGCTCACTTATTTTTTTGGGTATTATTCTTTGAAATATATTTTGGCTGGGGAACCTGGATTCGAACCAGGACTAACGGAGTCAGAGTCCTAGCCAAGGTGTTGATAAATAGTATCTTTTTTGCAAAATAGTGCGTTTAATACGCACTATCAATCAATGGGTTATCTGCGAAATGCAAAACAATCTACATTAGTCTCAAACGATTAGTTGGCGTCAAAATGCCAGCTTAAGTTGGTTCAATTGAACGTCAGCTTTCGACCTCATGTCTGTCGTTGACAGAGTATTGGCAGCGGCCTAAAAGCGGACAAAGAGCAGAAGGAGATTTATGCGCAGAGGCTTGTGATTTCGACCGCAATTTGCGGCTTCACCTGGCACTAACATTTGGGTGCCGGACCCTTTTGCATATCTCTTCTTGGAATTATTATGAAGAACCATAACGTTGTAATCCGGCCCTATAGGCCGGAAGAAGACTTGAAAAAGCTATCGCGTATTTGGCTAGACGCGTCCCTGTCGGCTCATCCTTTTATTGGCGAACAGCGCTTGCTTGAGCAACGAACGCTGATCGAAGATCAGTATTTGCCTAATGCCGAGACCTGGGTGGCGTGCGTTGACGAGGAGCCCAGCGGCTTTATAAGTCTGCTCGATAGTTTCATCGGAGGAATCTTCGTTTCTCCAGCCCAGCAAGGGTTTGGTATCGGTCGTCAGCTCATCTCACATGCTCTCGACCGTAAAGGTGAGCTTGAGCTTGAGGTTTACACCGACAATCAGCAGGCCGTAAATTTTTACACCAGACTCGGCTTTGAGGAGTTGTCACGTCGTGCACGCGATGATGATGGCTACGCTTTCGAAAATGCCCGTTTACGCCTAATCGGATAATGGTGCGTCGGGCGGCGAGAACCGCCGCCCGACAGTCATTTAACAAACCAAAAAGCCTAACGTCAGTAATCCACTCCTTTTCAGTCAGGGGCAGATCAATCAAATAATGCAACATAAAAGCGCTTTGGCATCCAGCCCATGATGCAGATAGGTTTGGCAAAGTTTACCGTTGTTCTGGAATTAAATGATAATAGAAACAGTGGCTTAGTCTTCTCAAGAAATCGCAGTTTTCACAGTTTACAAACCAAAGACCGGCAAAATACAGATTAAAACGAGAAAAAACCTAATGAAATCAAATGGCTGGGGAACCTGGATTCGAACCAGGACTAACGGAGTCAGAGTCCGTGGGTCTACCGTTAACCTATTCCCCAGCAGGGTCGCATATCAGTTTTATTTTTCTGAGACGCGATTTCGACAGAAGCATGAAGCTTTGTTTGCCGATGGCCACCATCTAGCGAACTCAAACGATGAGTGCAAGCCCTTCTTTTAAAAAAAATGTGGCAAATTCAGTTATTTTGATATTCGCTATTCAACGTATATGCTGGAAGCGGCAGAACTATGTGTTTGCACATAAAAAAAGCCCGGCAGCAAAGATGCAAGCCGGGCAAAAGAGCAGGCTGGCCGAGAGGGGACCCGGCTGTGAAGGTGGCGCCTGCCAGATAAAAAGAGCATTTCTGGATTTGATTAAATTGGTCGAAATGCTCTGAGTCTTTGTTTTGTCGCATTGTCCCATGCAAAACGGCTCAGGCAGTTTTGCTGGAAATGCTCCGGTCAGCAGATGTAGCGGGTAGCCTCAACGCGCAAGCGCGCATCTGCAAGGTCGGCCAAAACGCGTGTCGGATCATCTGTCCCGCGTTTGTGGATAACTGTGTAGATGTCTTCGCTCTGTAGCCCGATGTCCTTGAGAAGATAATTATCGAGATCATTGAGGTGAAGCACATGGCGTCGGTTTCGGAAAAGCGTCCAGCGACGCATAACCGACGTAAACACGGATTGTACCATTTGCTTGAGAGCGGAGGTCGTTGCGCTCGTTGCCGGTAAATGTGTCATGGTGGTCTTGCTGATCGCTGTCATTGCCGCTCTCCTTTAAGCGTGCGTCGTCATAATGTTTCTATCGTCAGGTCATTCGCTTTCGCGTCTCCATTCTCTGCGACATCGGCTTTATCCAATATCGCAATTGATTATTCCAACGAATGTTTTTAATGTAACAGTTCAATAATTATGATGGATGGTTTTGATGAGTGCGCCTTTGGATCTTGACCAGTTGCAGACCTTCATTGCCATTGCTGATACGGGTAGTTTTACCAAGGCAGCGGACGCTGTTTTTAAAACCCAATCAGCCGTTTCCATGCAGATGCGCCGCCTTGAAGAGCGCATCGGAAAGCCTCTGTTTGAACGCGATGGCCGCATCAACCGGCTGACCGAAGACGGCGAGCGGTTGCTGCTTTATGCGCGCCGCATGCTGCTTTTGAATGGTGAGACAATTGCTGCTTTTGACGATACGCAACTGGAAGGCCATGTTCGTATCGGCACGCCCGATGATTACGCCGATCGTTTTCTGCCAGAAATCATGGCGCGCTTTGCGCGTTCAAATCCGCGTGTTGAACTATCGGTGGTTTGTGAGCCGACGGTCAATCTCGATGAGATGATCCGCCGGGGAACGCTTGATATTGCGCTTGTGACGCAATGCGATGACAAACGCCGCTCCGAAGTCGTGCGCACCGAGCCGCTTTTGTGGGTGACATCGGCCAATCATGCCGTGCATGAAGAGGCGATGTTGCCCCTTGCTGTGGGCCGCCCGACCTGTATCTGGCGTCATGCCGCGATTGACGTATTGGAACAGGCAAGGCGTGATTATCGTATTATCATTACAAGCTGGTCTGCTACGGTTCTTGCTGCGGCAGTGCTTTCGGGGCTTGCGGTTTCCGTTTTGCCGGAATGCGCGTTACGGCCTGGAATGCGGGTCTTGGGTGAGGCGGATGGCTTCGGCACCTTGCCGGAATTTGGCATAGGCATTATGCGCGGTCACACCAAGCAGAACGCTATTGTGGATGCGTTGGCACAGCATATTATTGAAAGTCTTGATAATATTTCTTCGCCAGCACCGGCAGCTATGGCGTCCGCAGAAATTGCCTCCTTTCCTTCCGTGCGCACTCGCCGCGTTCGCAGCAATGAATTGTTGCCGGGCTGGTGATGGTGCATAAGCGTCAAGGGCGGCGTCTTGACCCGTTGACCCGATATGATTGCTGATGGCCTATAATGGGATGAGCATGGGTTCCGATTCTAATCCAAACGGCACCGCTTCCAATGTAGCGGAATATAGCGTTTCCGAGATTTCCGGCGCTTTAAAGCGCACGGTCGAGGATACGTTTTCGCATGTGCGGGTGCGCGGCGAGATTTCCGGCTATCGCGGCCCACACTCGTCGGGACATGCATATTTTGCGCTCAAAGATGATCGCGCGCGGCTTGAGGCTGTCATCTGGCGCGGTTCTATGGGGCGTTTGCGCTTTCGCCCGGAAGAGGGGATGGAGGTCATTGCCACCGGCAAGCTGACCACCTATCCGGGGTCTTCCAAATACCAGATCGTTATCGAGCAGATGGAACCGGCGGGCGCTGGCGCCTTGATGGCGCTGCTTGAAGAGCGCAAGCGCAGGCTTGCGGCGGAGGGTCTGTTCGATCCGGCTGCAAAGCAGCTTCTGCCGTTCATGCCGCGGGTGATTGGCGTGGTGACATCGCCGACAGGTGCGGTCATTCGCGATATTATCCATCGCATTTCAGATCGTTATCCGCTGCATGTGATTGTCTGGCCTGTGCGTGTGCAGGGCGAAACAAGTGCCGCAGAAGTGGCCGCAGCGGTTGAAGGTTTCAACGCGCTTTCGGAAGATGGCATGATTGCCCGGCCTGATGTGCTGATTGTGGCGCGTGGCGGCGGCAGTCTTGAAGACCTCTGGGGCTTTAATGACGAAATCGTCGTGCGTGCTGTTGCGGCGTCGCATATTCCGGTGATTTCGGCGGTTGGTCATGAAACAGACTGGACGTTGATTGATTTGGCGGCAGATGTGCGTGCTCCAACGCCGACTGGTGCTGCTGAAATGGCGGTACCTGTCAAAGCCGATCTGTTGGCAAATCTTGCAGCGCTTTCTGCGCGCCTTTCCTCTGCCATGTCGCGGTTTATAGACCTGAAACGTCAGTCTTATCGCGCGGCGGGTCGCGCTCTGCCTTCTGCAGATCAGTTGCTTGCACTGCCGCGCCGTCGTTTTGATGAGGCTGCGTCGCGTCTGACACGCGGACTTTTTGTGAATACCCAAAAGAAGCGTGTTCATTTTGAAGGTCGCGCGCGGCAATTGTCACCCCGATTGCTGCAACGTGGTTTTGATGAGCAAAAGCGTCATATGAATTTGCTCGCACAGCGATTGCCGCGTGCGCTGGAAGCATTTTTGCGCGAACGGCGCACGTTGTTTGCAAGGCGTGCCGACAGGCTGACGCCGGAGCCGTTATTGCGACGTACAACACTTGCGAAGAGCACAATCGAACAGCTTAATCGTCGTCGTGATCAGGCGGTTAATATCTTGTTTGAGCGCACAAAAAGACGCGGTCAGGAACTGGAACGCCTGATGCGGACGCTCTCGTATGAAAGCGTTCTGGATCGCGGTTTTGCTGTTGTTTTTGATGCGCAGGGAAATCCGGTCAAACAGGCGGCCAATGTTTCAGAAGGGGATGCCTTGTCGATTCGCTTCCGTGATGGCGATGTTTCTGCTCTGGCAGGCGAAACGCCCGGAACACCTTCGTCCAAGGGCACAACACGCAAAACATCGTCTGGCCGTGGCGGGCAGGGCTCGTTATTTTAGCAACACTTTGCTGGCAACTTTTCATAAGTTGGCAGTGATTGCGTTCTCTTAAGGCTGACTTAAGTTTGGCCTCTTCTTTCTCGGCACATATTCGCTGACGTGCGTTCTAAATCGGAGCACGCGCAGATTTGTAGCATTTCCAGCAAAAGTGCAAAGCAGTTTTGCATAGGGTGATGCGGCAAAAAATGCAGTTTGTGCAAATGAAAGAGTTGTTTGAATGTCGCATAAATCTTCTCAGGGCAGTGGTGCGCCGTTTTTGTCTAAAGGGGTTACGAGCCGCCGTGCTTTTCTGATTGGTGCCAGTGCGCTTGCTTTGTCGGGCTGTGTTTCGACAGCCCAGCAGGCGAGCCAAATTAAACCTGAACCCGCTCCCGTGCGCGCTGTTCCGCCTATGTATCAGGCCATGCCTTTTGAACAGTTTCCGCTGCCAGCGGTTAATGTAGCAAAGGTTGATCCTGTATTCTGGCGGCAGGAAGTCGATTATTTTACCAATGAAGTGCCTGGCACAGTGATTGTCGATACGCCGAACAAATATCTCTATCATGTGCGCAGCAACGGCCGCGCCATGCGATATGGTATTGGTGTCGGTCGTGATGGGTTTTCATGGGCGGGGCGCGCAAAGATTGCTTATAAGCGTGAATGGCCGCGCTGGACGCCGCCGGATGAAATGGTGGCGCGTCAGCCAGAGCTGGAGCCGTACAGCATTGCCAATGGCGGCATGCAGCCCGGATTGAAAAACCCGCTTGGTGCGCGTGCACTTTATATTCATAAAGACGGTCGCGATACGATTTATCGTATCCATGGATCGTCTGAAGAATGGAGCATCGGCAAGGCCGTATCGTCTGGCTGCATCCGCTTGCTCAATCAGGATGTAATTGATCTCTATAACAATGTGCGCGATGGCAGCACGATTGTGGTTATACCTGATCTCAGCAAAGGCACACAGGTAACGAGTTGATAAACAAAAGGCGCGGACTCCCGCGCCTTTTATTCATTTGTTGCCTGTTGCCGCAGCGATTGTTTCGGCATTGCGCCAGAGCGACGGTCCCTGCATCACGATGACGCCCACAGCAACCAGCAGAACACCCATGATACGCGATGGCGTGATTTCTTTTGAAACAAATCCCATGATGCCGAAATAATCGATCAGCACAGAGGCGATCAGCTGTCCCGCGATGACAGCAGTCATGAAACCCGCTGCACCAAGCTTTGGCGCAAGCAGAATAGCGGCAGTGATATAGAGCACACCCGCAACGCCGCCGATCCATATCCATTTGGGCTGCACGGAAAGGCCGGTGAGAGTGGGCAGCGAGACTTTCATAGCCAATAAGACGGGCAGCACGCAGATAATACTGACGATCAGTGAAACGATGGTTGCCCAGAGCGGGTGGCCGAGCGCGCGGCCCAGTGCAGCGTTGGCGCCTGCCTGAAATGGCACGACCGCTCCGGCGACAAGGGCGGCGACGAGAAATGTAAGTGATCCCTGAGCCTGCATGGAAAATCCTTTCTTCTATTTCTTCAGCCCTGATCTAGTTATATGTCTGGTGAATTTAAAATTCAGATTGCCGAGGTCGCTATGCACCAGATGAATAATCTAAGAAATGTTGATCTGAATTTGCTCGTCATTCTGGATGTGCTTCTGACGGAGCGCCATGTCTCGCGTGCAGCCGTACGGCTCAATATGAGCCAGCCCGCCGTTAGTCATGCCTTGGCGCGTCTGCGCGAGTTGCTGGATGATCCGCTTCTTATTCGGGAAGGCGCTGGTCTTGTGCCATCCATTAAAGCCATGGAAATCGCAAAGCCGTTGACGGAAGTGCTGTCAGGAGTGCGTTCTGTGCTGGGGGCGCATGGTTTTGATCCGGCAACGACGCAGCATCGCTTTCATCTGTCGATGTCAGACTATGGCGGTAGTATCGTGTTGCCCGGGTTGGTGCGTGAGTTGCGAAAGCATGCGCCAGAGATTGATCTTGCGATCAGTCAATTCAGCCGTGAAGGCATGATTGCGTGTGTTCTGGATGGCGAGATTGATTTGGGTTTCGGTGTATTTCCGCATCTGCCAGCGCAGATTGCCGCCGATATCCTGATGCAGGACGAATATGTCTGTCTTCTTGATAAGCGCAGCCTCGAAGGGCGGGCATTTGATGTGGAAGCCTATTTCGCGCGTCCGCATGCGCTTGTGGCGGTGCGGGGCGATGCCACGACAGAGATTGAAGAGAGCTTAAAACGCGAAGGCCATACGCGGCACATTGCAGTGGTCGTGCCGCATTGGGGTGTTGCCCCGCAACTCATTGCAGGCACCGACCTGATTTTGACGATTGCGCGCGGTGGTTTGAAAAATCTGCCGCCGGATGAAAATCTCATCGTGATGCCGGTGCCGGTCAAACTGCCGCCGATACCTTTTGTGCAAATATGGCATAAGCGCCGGGAAAGTGACCCGGCGCATCGTTGGTTACGGTCGAAGATAAGTTCGACCGTTTTTAAAGCTTAGTAGGCGTATTCAAGGAAGATCGGCTCAACTGAGCCCGCCCACACGCTGTTATAGGCTTTGAGCATACGCTCTGCATCGGTGATGCCTGCAGCGACGATTTCCTCAAGCGGTGCAAGGAAATGTGTTTCGTCGAAACCATCACCATTCAACTGCTTGCGGTTGAGCAGGCCAAGGCGGGAAATTTCCAGCGTTTTGCGCGCAATTTGTGCCACAGGCTTACCACGGAAAGATGCATTGAGCGCCTTTGCAGGAACGTCATTGCGCAGCGCCAGAACCTCTTCATAGGTCCAGTCTTTCGTCAGGTCTTCTGCTGCATCCAATGCTTCATCATCATAAAGCAGACCAACCCAATATGCGGGCAGAGCGCAGATGCGTCGCCATGGTCCGCCATCCGCACCGCGCATTTCGAGGAAGCGCTTCAAGCGAACTTCCGGGAAAAGCGTTGAAAGATGATTGGTCCAGTCGCCCATATTTGGCACCGGATCGCTGACTTCGCCCTTCAATGCGCCATTCATGAACTGGCGAAAGGTGACATGCGTACAGTCGTGATAGTGACCGTCGCGCAGGATGAAATACATCGGCACATCAAGCGCCCACTCGACATAATCGATGAAGCCGAAATTCTCTGAAAATACGAATGGCAGCACACCGGAACGCTGATTGTCAGTGTCGCGCCAGATATTGGAGCGCCATGATAGAAGATTGTTCGGCTTACCTTCGGTGAAGGGCGAGCTTGCAAAGAGCGCTGTCGCAATCGATTGCAGCTTCATGGAAACCTGCATCTTGCGGCGCATGTCGGTTTCCGAGCTGAAGTCGAGATTCACCTGAATGGTTGATGTGCGATACATCATGTCCAGTCCTTCATGCCCGACTTTTGGCATGTAGTTGCTCATGATGTTATAACGTGACTTCGGCATGACCGGTGTTTCGGCCAGCGTCCATTTTGGGCTGCCGCCAAGGCCCAGGAAGCGAATGCCGAGCTGCTCCGCAATTTCGTGGACCTGTGAAAGATGCGCATTCACTTCACGACAGGTCTGATGAATGGTGGACAGCGGCGCGCCCGACAATTCAAACTGACCACCAGGTTCGAGCGAAATCGCGCCCTGTCCGGTTGGCTCGACCAGCCCGATGATATTGCCTTCATCAACAATCGGTTCCCAGCCGAGCATTGCCTGCATGCCTTCGAGAATTGCCTTAATGCCGCGCGGTCCCTCATAGGGAACAGGGCTGTTGTTCGCGACGTAGAAAGGAAATTTCTCGTGCTCGGTGCCGATGCGCCATGCATCTTTTGGCTTGGAGCCTTCAGCAAGATAGGCTGCGAGTTCTTCAACACTGCTCAGTGCTGTTTCATCGGTCGTGTCGCGCGCCATGCATATTGTCCCTGGTCGAATTTGTGTTTGACAGCGTGATTGGACAAATTTGTCAAATCACGCAAGTCAATTTCATTGATAATTGAATTTTCTTAGATTCATGCTCATGCTTTCCAATCGCCCAGGACCGCTTGCACAAGAGTGAGTGCTGCGACTGCCGCCGTATCGGCACGCAAAATGCGAGGTCCCAACGGAATTGCAGTGACGAAAGGCAAGCTGCGTAACTGTTGTCGTTCTTTGTCGGAAAATCCACCCTCCGGGCCGATCAGCACGGCATAAGGTGCAGGCTTCAGAGTACTCAGAACGGTGAGTGGATCATCGGCCTCGTGACCTTCATCGCAGAAGATCAGCCGGCGGGAAGGGTCCCATTGCTCCAGAAAACGCTCAAACCTTATGGCATCGCGGCATTCGGGAATTGCAAGCACACCGCATTGTTCCGCAGCCTCAATGGCATTGGCCTTGATGCGATCGGTGCCTAGCTTTGGCACCTGCGTATGCTGGGTAATGACGGGTTGCAAAACGCCCGCGCCCATTTCGACAGCCTTCTGCACCATATAGTCGAGCCGTCCTTGTTTAAGCGGCGCGAAACAATAGATGAGATCGCACGGTGTCGGTTGTGGGCGGGTTTGCTCAAGCGCCTCAAGAAACAACCGCTTCTTGCCTTCCGGGCGCAGTCGCATTTTCCACTCACCGTCATGTCCGTTGAAGGCGAGCACTTCATCGCCATCCTTTAAGCGCAGCACATGAACGAGATAATGGGCGGCCTGTGTCGGGGCTTCCACGTGGGCGCCATCGCCAATGCCAGCCTCAATGTAAATTCTTTGCATTTTGTAATTCGCACGCATGATTGCATCGATGACAGAGCGTAGGGCCGATGGTCAAGCAGTTTGGTCGTTTCATGGGAACTGCAACAGACAGTTACACAATTAATTGATCATATTAAAAAACCATTGGAAATAGACAAGATTGTATCCATATAGATATGAACCTATCTATTTGAATGGAACTTAAGTTATGAAACAGGCCTGGGTTGAATTCGCGCCATTGCTGTCAGCAAATTCACGCGCATGGCGGAAAGCTTTTGATACGGCCATGTCAGAGCACAGTCTGTCGGATGCAAAAGCGATTCCGCTTATGACTCTCCTGCGGCATGGCGATTGCATTCCTCAAGGTGTGCTTGCGGAACGCGTTGGCATTGAAGGTGCCACAATCGTTCGGGTTGTCGATGATTTGGAAAAGGAAAACCTGATCCGTCGTATCGCCGATGATAGTGACCGTCGCGTCAAGCTCATTCAGCTAACGGATGAGGGCCGCGCGCTTGCTGCCAAGGTTGAAAAAGCTGCAACACGATTGCGCACTGCATTTCTGGGGGACCTTGATCCCGAAGCCGTGGATGTCGCTATGGATGTTCTGCGCAAGCTTCACGAAAAATTTCAAAACCAGCCTTCCTGAACAAACCAAATTAACAAGCATCCGTAAAAACCGATGACCAAGCCAGCTGAAACATTGCCACGATTTTGGGACGTCGTCTTCTCGCTGAAGACATTTGCGGCCGCCATGCTTGCGCTGTGGATTGCGCTGCTGGCAGACCTGCCAAATCCCTATTGGTCGGTGGCAGCCGTCTATATTGTTGCGCATCCGCTTTCGGGTGCGACTACGTCGAAGGGCTTTTATCGCCTGATCGGCACGATCATTGGCGGTGCAGTCACGATTCTGTTCGTGCCGCATCTGGTCAATTCTCCCGAGATACTCACATTAGCCATCGGTCTTTGGATGGGGCTGTGTCTTGCAATCAGCCTGCTTGATGGGACGCCACGCAGCTATCTGTTCATGCTGGCAGGCTATACGGTCGCCATTGCAAGTTTTGCTGTTGTTTCGGCACCTGCAACGACCTTTAACTATGCGGTGGGCCGCGTGGAAGAAATTGCCATCGGCATCATTTGTGCGGCAGTTGTCAATCGTCTGGTCTTTCCGCGCCATAGCGGACCGGTGCTTGTTGCACGTGTCGATAACTGGCTGCGTGATGGTGCAAAGCTTGCCGTAGCCGCCTTGCGTGGCGATGGCGATAGTCCTGAATTTCTGCGCGACCGTCAGCGCCTGGCTGCAGATGCGTTGGAACTGCGCAATCTGACCACGCATGTGGCCTATGACACGTCGTCTATCCGCGATGTGGGAAGGCTTCTGCATGTGTTGCAGCAGCGTATGGTCGCCGTTCTGCCGATTGTTTCAAGCCTGCATGATGTGCTCGTGCTCAAGCCCGGTGAGGGCGAAAAGCCATGGCATCCTGCGGTGCAGAAGCTTCTGGATGAGGCTTGCGACTGGCTTGAAAGCGGTAGCGAGCTGACCGAGCAGCGCCGGGCAATACTCCTTGGCTATGTCGATGAAATCGAAAGCCACGGCAAGAATGCTGAAAGCTGGGACGAATTGCTGCCGTTTAATCTGGCAGCACGCGTGCGGGATCTGGTTCAGATCTGGAGCGATTGCATCACGCTGCGTCAGGATATTGTTTCAGGTTCGCGTCATTCGCTGCGCTGGCGTCGTTACGATTCACATCTCAAGCGTCGCCCGCAGCACAGAGACTATGGCATGGCCTTTCTGTCCGGCTTCTCGGCCTTTCTTGCCACCTGTATCGCAACTGCATTCTGGATTGCCACAGGTTGGTCGCAGGGCAGTGCTGCGGCCATGATGGCCGGTATCTTCTGCTGTATTTTTGCAGCCATGGACGATCCCGTTCCTGTCATGCGCAAGTTTAGCTGGTTGTTGCTCATCGTTATCGTGGCTGCTTTCGTGTTTGAGTTTGCACTGCTGCCATTGGTCGATGGTTTTTTCCCGCTGGTTCTGGTGCTTGGACTGTTCCTGATCCCTGCCGGTTTGCTGCTGGCTATTCCATCGCAGTTTCTGCTTGGCATGGTGCTTTGTGTGAATTTGCCAAACATGCTGATGCTGCAAGGCCATCTGACGCATGATTTTGCGAGCTTCGCCAATGCAAATCTGGCGACCGTGCTGGGCATCGTAATTGCCGCTGTTGTAACCTCGATTGTTCGCTCGGTTGGTGCTGAATGGAGCGTTCGCCGTCTCGTGAGATCTGGCTGGAAAGACATTGTGCTCGCAACAGAGCGCCAGCCGGGCCGCCATCGTCGGCAGCGCATGAACGGTCTGTTGCTCAAGATGATCGACCGTATCGGCATGATGACGCCACGGCTTGCACTGATACCGGCTGCCGACATTGCCAAGGTCGATCTGCTGCGTGATCTGCGCAACGGCATGAACACTATCGACTTGCAGCAATATCGTCTGAAATTGCCTGAACCCTGCCGGGAGGCAGTAGACCGGGTGCTGGATGGGGTGGGTGAGCATTACCGTGCGCTGTTACGCGATGTGAGTACGGATACGCGCGGCGATGTTGATGCGGCGCTGCTTGGCTCAATTGATGACGCTATCACAGCGATAATCGAAGGTGGTTCACCAGCCATTGCCAAAAGGCCACGCATTGCGCTGGTCGGACTTCGCTTCAATCTGTTTCCAAAAGCGCCACCCTTTGCGCTTCCACCACGGCCACAGCTTGAGTTGCCGCAAGCGGCTTAAAATGGACATTTGAAAACTATGAGACCCGAACTCGATATCTACGGAATTTATCTGCCGACGCTGGCCGTGCTGGCGCTCGGTGCCTATTTCGCCAATTCGCTTATGCAGCGCCTTCTGTCGCGCGTCCGCTTCTATCGTTTTGTGTGGCACAGGCCCTTGTTTGATGCCGCCATGTACTTCTGCATTCTTGGCGTGAGCGCCGTAATTTTGAATGGAATACCGCTATGAAAAAGCTCTTTGCACATTCCGGCCGGGTTTTCCTGACCCTTGTCATGGTCACAATGGCAGGGCTGCTTGGCTGGCATCTTTGGGATTACTACATGAATGCGCCATGGACGCGTGACGGCAAAATTCGCGCCGATGTTGTGCGTATTGCGCCCGATGTTGCGGGGCTTGTGAGCGAAGTTCTCGTACGTGACAATCAGGACGTCAAAAAAGGCGATGTGATTTTCCGCATCGATCAGGCACGCTATAAGCTGGCGCTGCAATTGGCTGAGGCAAAACTTGCCAGCAGCAAGGCAGCGCTTGATATGGCTAACCGTGATCTCAGCCGCTATCACAAGCTTAACGACACCACTGTCACGCAGCAGAAGATGGAACAGATCGAAACGACGACGATGCAGGCCGAAGCGGCATATCGTCAGGCAGAGCTTGATCGTGATCTGGCTTCTCTTAATTTGGAGCGTTCTTCTGTCAAGGCGCCTGTCAACGGCGTGATCACCAATTTTTCGCTCCAGCCGGGCGATTACGTAACGACTGGTTCTGCTGTGACTGCGCTGGTCGATACCGATTCCTATTATGTGTCCGGCTATTTCGAAGAAAATAAGCTTGAACGTATCCAGATCGGTGATCCGGTCGTGGTTGATGTGATGGGTAGCAAGATACAGCTCAAAGGTAAGGTTGAGGGCATTGCGGGCGGCATTGAAGATCGCGAGCGCACAGATTCCACAAGCTTGCTTGCCAATGTTTCTCCGACATTCAACTGGGTGCGTCTTGCACAGCGCGTGCCGGTAAGGGTGAAACTGGAGGATGTGCCGCAGGGCGTTCATCTGGTTGCAGGTCGCACGGTCAGCGTTTCAGTCGTCGATTGAAATTGTATATTATAACAAGAGAAGCCCGGCTGTTGTCCGGGCTTTTTTCATGTTAGCAACTTATTTAAACTCGTGGCAGCGGAGCTTGGCAATGAGCGTATTGGTCATTCAGAATTATCCCGATTCAGGTCTTGGGCAGATTGAGCCTGTTTTGATTAATGCGGGATTTTCGATTGATCTGCGCCATGCCTATCGGGGTGATGGACTGCCACGTGATGACAGCGATCATCAGGCGATTATCGTTCTTGGCGGCGAACAGAATGCACTTGCCGATGAAGAGTGTCCATATTTCCCTGATTTGCTCAATCTCATTCGCGCCTTTGGCGATAAAGACAAAGCCGTGCTTGGTATCTGTCTTGGCAGTCAGCTTGTCGCGCGTGCTTATGGTGGCGATAATATTCTGGATCGGCCGATGGAATTTGGCTGGCATGAGGTGCGGCTCACCCATAACGGGAAAAGCGACCCGGTGCTTGCGGCCGCGGGATCAGCCTTTCCTATTTTTCATTGGCACCGTGATACATTTTCGTTGCCTGAAACAGCCATTCATCTTGCAGAAAGTGATATGACCGCGCATCAGGCTTACCGGATAGGGCGGGCGGTTTATGGTACGCAATTTCATTTTGAAGCTGACACCAAACTGGTCACGGAATGGAGTGAATCGCTGAGCAGTTCCATTGCCACATTCGACTCGGATTGGGCGGCGCAATTTCCCGAAAATGTGCAGCGGTCAGGTAGTGATGCGGACAAAGCAGGAGCCGCTCTTGCAAGTGCTTGGATAGGTTTGATCTGGTAATGCGTTGCGACTTTGCCACAGCCGCAAAGCATTTGGACTTTTCCATTGGAAAGAGACAATTGTAGCTCCCGCGTTCAGTTGCGGGTAACTTTTTTCAGGTGTAACTGGTGCCTCGTCCCGGGCGGGAAGTGGTCGGTCAAGGTGCAAGCTTTGACGCTGTGAAAGCTCGGTCTCCAGATCCCCGGTAACCCTCGAAAGAGTTTTCGATTATGACCGCTAAGCATGCCGCCCTCCTCACCGTCCTGATGATTTCTGCGATCGTGTTCATGGCAGTTGGCATTTTTACTGTCGATGCCGGTAACAGCATGACATCGACAGATGGTTACGGCATTTCCAGCGCACGCTAATCAATAATTAGCTGGCTTGAGCCGCTGGACCGGTTGCTTCAAGAAATTGTTTTTCCGCCCCGTCGATGACGATGGCCGAGAGTTTTCCGTTTTTCCAGGCATAGGTATCGAGATTGACCCGGTTGGGTTGAACGTCGATAGCGCTTTGGGGTGTATGACCGTGAATGATGACCTTTTCAAATGGGGCAGTCCATTTGAGGAAAATCGTTCTGATCCAGATGAGTTCGTCAGGATCTTGTGCATCAAGCGACAAAGCCGGATTGACGCCTGCATGGCAGAAGAAAAAATCACCAAAACGTATTGAACGTGGCATGGCTTGAATATAGTCGATATGCGCGCGTGGGACCGACTGGACGAGTTTTTGATGCGCGATGGCCGCTGATTGCGGGTCGCTGAAATCAACCTCAATGCCATAGGAGCGCGCAGTGTCGCTGCCGCCATGATTGGCGAAAATGCCGCCTGTATCTCCGGTTGAAAGATAGTTCAGGAAGCCATCATCATGATTGCCAAGCAGCGAGAGAATGCGCGGATCATGGTTTGATGCATGGGTCAAAAAGTCCAGCACACCTTTGGAATCTGGTCCGCGGTCGATATAATCGCCAAGGTGAATAATGCGCCAGTCATGGGTCGGGCGGCGGTCGAGATCAGCGCGGATAAGCCCATGCATATCCTGCAAAAGATCAAGCCGACCGTGTATGTCGCCGATTGCATAAAGCCGTACGCCTTCCGGGCCTTTTGCGTCCTTGAGTGTCACGCCATTCATAAATCGCTGCTTTCTTTCACGTCTTTTTTGGCCCGCTGACGATAACGCAATCGCGATACGCGCTCACGTTCATCATTGAGTTCGCGATCATTCGTTGCCTGTTCGACAAAGCGTATATGCTTTTGAACAGCGTCGCGTGCCGCTTGCGGGTTGCCTGCAATAACGGCGTCGTAAATGGCGCGATGTTGTGACAGCAGCATGTCAGCCACACCGGGATAGCTGTAAATCAGACCGCGATTGTAAAAAACACCATCTTTGAGAAGCTGATAACAGGAGCGCAATGTGTGCAGAAGCACGATGTTGTGGGCTGCTTCACCGATTGCATTGTGAAACTCGACATCGAGCTGTGCGCCTTTGTCGAGATCATTTGCATTGTTGGCTTCTTGCATCGCGCTCATGATTTCGCTTAGCAGGGCCTTGTCTGCCGAGGTTGCGCGAAGGGCCGCATATTCAGCTGCAATGCTTTCGATTTCACGGCGATATTCGAGATAGTCGGTCGTGGCTTTGCGGTGCTCGGCAAAAAGCCTGATCACCGGAGCGCTGAAGACCTGTCCGATAACATCGGCTACAAAAGTACCACCACCATGACGCGATGTGAGAAGTCCTGCATTCTCAAGTCGCTTGAGCGCATCGCGCAGGATAGGGCGTGATATATCGAGCTGGCGCGCAAGATCGCGCTCGCCCGGAAGCCTGTCGCCGCCGCGAAGCACACCTTCAAGAATTAAGCTCTCGATCTGGTGTACGACATCATCTGCCGTCCGGCTTGCCTGAATACGTGAAAAAACTGTTTCGGCCATGTTGTTTTCTAGCCTAATTCTTGCGGAGAACTACCGCTTTCCCAATAAGGCACTGGTCCGTAGAGGTCAGCGAGATAATCGATGAAAAGTCGTACCTTTGCAGGCAGAAACTGCTTGGATGGATAAACGGCATGGATCGCGACATTGCGTGAGGCCGTATATTCGGGCAATACTTGAACCAGCTTTCCCTCAGCCAAATCCGGTCCAATATCCCATGTCGAACGCTGTGCAATGCCCAGTCCGGCAAGCACTGCTTCGCGCACCATTTCGCTTGAATTTGTTTGCAACGGTCCTTGCGGTCGAATGGTGATCGGGCCTTTTGGTCCTTCCAGCCGCCATGGATCATTGTTATGCGGCGCAAGGCAGATGTGTTCGTGCAGATCCTCAATCGTCTGCGGCGTTCCGCGCTCTGCAATATATTGCTGTGAGGCCACCAATATGCGCCGCACAGGCGCAAGGCGGCGCGCAACCAGCGTTGAATCCGACAATTCGCCAATACGAATGGCGAGATCATACCCATCGCCGACAATATCCACCATGTCGTCTGAAAGCTGCATATTGACGGTGAGGTCCGAATTGGTGCGCATGAATGGCACAAGATAGGGCGCTATATGCATGCGCCCAAATGTGGTGGGAGCTGAGATTTTCAGCGTGCCGCGCGCATTGGCGGAGCGACGGGCGACGAAGGCTTCCGCTTCCTCGATGTTGCCGAGAATGCCGAGAACGCGCTCATGATAGCCTTGGCCTGCTTCGGTCAAGGCAATCTGGCGGGTTGTTCGCTGCAAAAGGCGCGTACCAAGCCGCTCTTCAAGGCGACCCAGTCTTTTGGAAACAACCGCAGGTGATAGTCCTAGATCGCGCGCGGCAGCCGACATGCTGCCGGTTGCGACAACACGTGCGAAAATCTCCATATCAGCCAGACTGCTCATCATGATAGTTTCCAACTCTCCCCGGCAGATATTCTTGTGACTCATCTAGCCGAGGCGTGCGAGAGATCGCAAGGCGATTATGCCGCAGCGTGAAAACTGTTTCGCCATTTGCTGATTGGTAAAATAATATTACCACTTGATCAAGACGAAGTATGAAAGACTTGGGGAGGCGGAGGATCACATGAGCGGATTGATTATGCCAGAGCCAAGTGCCGAGGTTCTGGGCCGGCGCGAGCAGATCGTAGCTGATCTCAGGAAAATCGTGCCGGGTGAGGGTGTTGTCGATGCAGCCAATTCAATGCGCGTGTTTGAGACCGATGGCCTGACTGCGCATCGAACCTTGCCGCTTGTGGTGGTTCTGCCTGAAACGGTCGAGCAGGTATCGCAGATACTTCGCTATTGTCACGACAATGAAATTCGCGTCGTGCCGCGTGGTGCTGGCACATCGCTATCCGGTGGTTCGATGCCATTGGTAGACGCCGTCCTGCTTGTTATGTCGCGCTTTAATCGCATTCTTGAAATCGATTATCCCAATCGTGTGGCAGTTGTGCAGCCGGGCGTGACCAATCTGGGCATTACCAAAGCTGTCGAGCATGAGGGCTTTTATTATGCGCCTGATCCCTCATCGCAGATTGCCTGCTCTATCGGCGGCAATGTGGCGGAAAATGCGGGCGGTGTGCATTGCTTGAAATATGGGCTTACGGCCAATAATCTGCTTGGCATTGAAATGGTGCTGATCACCGGAGAAGTGTTGCGACTTGGCGGCAAGCATCTCGACAGCGAGGGCTATGATCTGCTTGGCCTCATGACGGGCTCCGAAGGTCTGCTGGGAGTTGTGACAGAAATCAGCGTCCGTATTTTGCAAAAGCCGGAAACCGCGCGTGCTGTGATGATCGGGTTTCCTTCCAGCGAGCAGGCGGGTCAGTGCGTGGCCGATATTATTGGCGCGGGTATCATTCCTGGCGGCATGGAAATGATGGATCGTCCGGCCATTAGGGCTGCGGAAGATTTTGTCCGCGTTGGCTATCCGTTGGATGTTGAGGCGCTGCTGATTGTGGAGCTGGACGGTCCGCCGGTCGAGGTCGATCATCTGATTGGTGCGGTTGAAACTATCGCGCTTAAAAACGGCTCGACCACGTGCACGCTTTCGCAATCAGAAGAGCAGAGACTGGCTTTCTGGGCCGGGCGCAAGGCTGCGTTCCCAGCTGTCGGGCGCATTTCACCAGATTATCTTTGCATGGATGGAACAATCCCGCGCAAAGAACTGCCGCGCGTGCTTTCCGGCATGCGTGATCTGTCTGAAAAATATGGATTGCGCGTTGCCAATGTTTTTCATGCGGGTGACGGCAATCTGCATCCGCTGATCCTTTATGATGCGAATATTCCGGGTGAGTTGCAGGCAGCAGAAGATTTTGGCGCTGACATTTTGCGGCTCTGCGTGAAAGTTGGCGGGGTTTTGACCGGCGAACATGGTGTGGGTATCGAAAAGCGAGACCTGATGCCGGTGATGTTCAACGAGATCGATCTTGACCAGCAGATGCGGGTCAAATGCGCCTTTGATGCCAAGCACTTGCTCAATCCAGGGAAGGTCTTTCCGCAATTGCGTCGTTGCGCCGAGCTTGGCCGCATGCATGTGCATCGTGGCGAACTGGCTTTCCCTGATGTACCCCGTTTCTGAGCTGTGGTTTTGACGATGAATGACATGACAATATTAAAACCGCAGGATGAACAAGGTGTTGTCGAGGCGGTGCAATGGGCTTTGTCGGGGTCGAGACCACTTGAGATAATCGGTCGTGGCAGCAAGCGCGCTATCGGGCGGCCAATGGCCACGGCCGCGGTGCTTGATATTTCCGGGCTTTCTGGTGTCACGCTTTATGAGCCCAATGAGCTTGTGCTCTCTGCAAGAGCTGGAACATCAGTTGCCGAGATTGAGAAGCTTCTGGCGGATAATAAGCAATGCTTTCATTTCGAGCCGATGGATTATGGCCCATTGCTTGGTCACAAAGCGGGGCAGGGCACGATTGGCGCGGTTCTTACGGCTAATCTTTCAGGTCCGCGCCGTCTTAAAGCGGGTGCTGCGCGCGATCATATATTGGGTGTGCGGGTGGTTTCCGGGCGCGGCGAATTGTTTAAATCCGGCGGGCGTGTGGTTAAAAATGTCACCGGCTATGATTTGTCCAAGGGCATGGCCAATTCGTGGGGCACTTTGGGTGTTGCCACCGAAGTTACCTTCAAGGTGCTGCCAGCGCCTGAAACTGTCGCAACATTAGCCGTTCGCGGATTGGATGATGAAGTTGCAACCCGCATAATGGCTCTGGCGATGGGCTCGCGTGAAGAAGTCTCCTCAAGCGCGCATTTGCCGCCAACTGTCGCCAATCGATTTCTTGACGGCAAGCTTGGTTGGGAAGCTGCAACAATTTTACGGATTGAAGGTTTTGCGCCATCGGTCAGGCATCGAAGCAGCCAATTGCAGGCATTGCTGGGGCGTGGTGTTGCAATCGATCTGCTGGATGATACGCAATCGCGCCAGCTTTGGCGCGAGGTGCGCGATGTTTTGCCTTTTGTGAAAGACGCAGACCAACGCGCGGTTTGGCGCGTATCGATGGCGCCGATGCAAGGCTGGAAAATGGTGGATGAGTTCCGCCGCTATGCGGGCATTGATGCTTATTATGACTGGCAGGGCGGGCTGATCTGGTTGCGTATGGAAGCCGATGCGGAAGCGCAGATTTTGCGTGCACTCATTGCCAGACATGGCGGTGGACATGCAACGCTTGTGCGCGCGCCTGAATATCTGCGCAACAGTATCGATGTGTTTGAACCGCAGCCACCAGCGCTTGCTGCATTATCGCGACGTTTGAAGCATCAGTTTGATCCGGAGAATATTCTTAATCCGGGGCGTATTTATCCTGATCAGGCGGGAGTTTAACCCATGCAGACCCAGTTCACGGCCGAGCAACTGCTTGATCCCGGGGTCAATGAGGCCGAAAAAATCCTGCGCAAATGCGTGCATTGCGGCTTCTGCACGGCGACTTGCCCAACCTATGTTACGCTTGGCAATGAACTGGATAGTCCGCGCGGCCGCATCTATCTCATCAAGGATATGCTGGAAAATAATCGCCCCGCAGACGAGCAGGTGGTGCGGCATGTCGATCGTTGTCTTTCGTGCCTGTCCTGCATGACGACCTGTCCGTCAGGTGTCAATTATATGCATCTGGTGGACCATGCACGTGCGCACATAGAAAAGACCTATAAGCGGCCATTCATGAACCGCTTTCTGCGCGGAATTCTAGCGCAGATTCTGCCTTATCCGGCACGTTTTCGTGCGGCTTTGCAGCTGGCACGGCTTGGGCGTCCCTTTGCCTCAATATTTCGCAAAAGTGATACGCTGAAGCCTATCGCCGCTATGCTGGAACTTGCGCCAAAGAATCTGCCTTCGAAGCAAAACATTGAACCAATTAGTGCTGCCAAAGGCGAAAAGCGGGGCCGAGTTGCGATCCTCAATGGCTGCGCACAGCCGGTGCTCAATCCCGGCATCAATGCGGCGACGCTACGTTTGCTGAACCGGCTTGGCATTGAGGTGGTAACGCCAAAAGATGAAGGCTGCTGCGGTTCGCTGGTGCACCATATGGGCCGTGAAGAACAGGCGCTCGATCAAGCACGGCACAATGTCGATGTGTGGGTGCGTGAAATTGAAGCTGGTGGTCTTGACGCAATCATTGTCACCACGTCGGGTTGCGGCACGACCATCAAGGATTACGGCTATATGCTGCGCCTTGATCCTGCCTATAAGGACAAGGCTGCAAAGGTTTCGGCACTGGCAAAAGACATCACCGAGTATCTCACCTCAATCGAAATGCCAGCACCGCAAAGCCCCGCGAATTTGAGCGTTGCTTATCATTCTGCCTGCTCTATGCAGCACGGACAGAAGATCGTGCGCCAGCCAAAAGACCTGCTCTCAAAGGCAGGTTTTACGGTGCGAGAACCCTTGGAAGGGCATCTTTGCTGTGGTTCTGCAGGCACTTACAACATCATGCAGCCGGAGATCGCGACAAAGCTTCGCGATCGCAAGGTTAAGAATATCGAAGCAACCGGGGCCGATTTGATTGCCACCGGCAATATTGGCTGCATGACGCAAATCGCAAGCGGCAGTCAGTTGCCGATTGTGCACACAATCGAGTTGCTCGACTGGGCATATGGTGGACCAAAGCCCGCAGCTCTTTCAGGCACCAGATTTCACTGATTTGATGTGATGCAGCGGGAAGCCCTTAAAGCCTTTGGTTTCTTTAAGAACAAAGGTGGTCTGCATTTCCTTGATGCTGGGCAGGCGGCGCAGGGTAGACATGGCGAAATCTGCGTAAGTTTCGAGATCATGTGAGACTACTTGCAGCAGGAAGTCGGCGTCTCCCGCGATGCTGTAACAGGTAATGACTTCATCAAGCCCCATCAGTTCAGCGGCAAATTGCTCGGCTTCCGCTTCGCTGTGGCTGTCAATCTTGATGCGTACAAACGCCATGACACCGAGACCAATAGCCTTTCGGTCAAGCGTTGCACGATAGCCTGTAATAACACCATCTTCCTCAAGCTTACGCACTTTGCGCCAGCTCGGAGAGGTCGACATACCAACCTTGTCAGCCAGTGCCTGATTGGTCAGGCGTCCATCTTCCTGCAATGCATCCAGAATCCTGATGTCAGATGGGTCGAGCGTATTCATAATAATCTACCTGAATCCTGTCTGTTCTAGATAAAGTCTACCACATATTTTGATTTTTTCGGATAGATAGGCAGGATCATTCTGTGCATTCGGTATATTTCTTTCGAGAAAATTCTGTCGAAGGAGCGTTTATGCAAGAAGATCTACGCATCGCAATCATCGTTAACCCGGAACTGTCATTGGGTCTGCTTGCCAATACGGTGGGAGCTGTTTCCATCGGACTTGGTGCGAAATTACCGTTTATCGCCGCCCGGCAACTCATCGATAAGACAGGCGTTGCCATCGATATTAGTTCTGACCGGCCTGTTCCTATCCTTCAGGCTGATACTGACACAATTCGAGCCATTCTATTGAAAGTCGCAAATCACGAAGAACGGCAGGCGGTTGTTGCTTTTCCGGCCTTTGCGCGTTCGCTGCATGTATATGAAGAATATGAAGCAGCTTTGCCCCAAAAGGAGCTTGCAACAGAAGTGATTGACGGTTTGGGAATTGCCGGTCCTGCAAAATGGGTGCGTTCGCTAACCGGAAGTCTGAAACTTCTGCGATAGTAAATAGCCCGGTCTTGCGACCGGGCTTTTCTCTAAATTAAGCCGCTGAAAACGTATTCGGGGTTGGTCCGATACGACCATCCGTCTTGTCGAGTTTGGTGATGGCATCATGGTCGGTGCCATTGAGGCTGAAATCGAAAATATCGAAGTTTTCCTTGATGCGCGCAGGCGTCACCGATTTTGGAATGACGATATTACCGGTTTCGATATGCCAGCGCAGGATGATCTGCGCGACAGATTTGCCGTGCCGTTCAGCGATTGCTGTCAGCACCGGGTTTTCCAGAATCTTGCCCTGTCCAAGCGGGCTCCATGCTTCCGTTACAATGTCATGCTTGCTGTGGAACAGGCGCAACTCGTCCTGCTGGAACTGCGGATGCAGCTCGATCTGGTTGAGAACCGGCGTCACGTCGCTTTCTTTGAGAATGCGCTCTAGATCGGCTGTGCGGAAGTTTGAAACACCAATGGATTTTGTACGGCCTTCTTCTTTCAGCTTGATGAAAGCACGCCATGTTTCCATGAACAGATCTTTGGAAGGGATCGGCCAATGGATCAGGTACAGATCGACATAATCGGTGCCGAGCTTTTTCAGACTCGTATCGAAGGCTTTGAGCGTCGATTCATAGCCCTGATTGCTGTTCCAAAGCTTGGTGGTGAGATAAATATCACTGCGGGCAATGCCTGAATCGCTGATTGCCTTGCCGGTGCCTTCTTCGTTGCCGTAGATCGCTGCGGTGTCGATATGGCGATATCCGACTTTCAACGCTTCACTAACAGCGGCAATGGCTTCGTCATTGCCAACTTGCCAGACACCGTAACCGAGCTGTGGAATGTGATTGCCGTCGTTTAGCTTTATCGCCGGTACGGTCATGTTCTTGTCCTTCCCTCTTACGTGCATGCAGTTTGATTTTGCTTTTGTCAGCATATGGGTGTTCGTTTGAAAAGTGAAAGCCATTTCCGACATGTTTCTTGGCGATCAGTGTGCTTTCCTTGCCAAAAAGGCCAAAGGTTTCAATTTGATGACAAAAAAGCCGCTGTTATGGTGATAACAGCGGCCTGATTGCGGTGTTTCAAGTGAAAACTGTTTAGCGTACAACCACGCGGGTCCCCACCGGAACGCGTCCGTAAAGGTCGGTCACATCTTCGTTACGCATACGGAAGCAACCAGATGACATGGCTTTGCCGATGGTCCATGGCTGGTTTGTGCCGTGAATGCGGTAGAGCGTCGAACCCAGATAAAGTGCGCGTGCACCAAGCGGGTTGTTGATGCCGCCCTTCATCTGTGCAGGCAGAATACGCCCTTTTTTGCGCTCGCGGGCAATCATTTCCTTCGGTGGTGTCCAGGTTGGCCACTCGGCTTTCCGGCTCACACGTTGTGTGCCGTTCCAGCCAAAGCCCTGCTTGCCAACGCCGATCCCATAGCGACGTGCCTGGCCATTGCCTTCGACCAGATAAAGAAAGCGCTTGCTGGTATCGATCACAATGGTTCCCGGCTTTTCCCCGCCCGAATAGGAGACGGTCTGTGGCAGGAACATCGGATCAAGCTGCTGCTTTTTGCGCACGACTTTTGCAGGGTTTGCCGCTGGACGCTGCTGGCTTACATTCTGATAGCGTGCCTTTGGCGACTGCTTTTGCCGGACGACAGTGCGCTTTTGCGGCTGTACCGCATCAGGTTGTGTCACAGCAAGGACGGCAGGTCCGTTGAGCTGGGCGACCCAGCGCTGCGAAACTTCATTATTGACCCGAACCGGTGGTTGCGAGCTGTATCGATCATTGGCAAAAGCCATGCTGGTGGTGACGATTGAAACGGCAATCGCCGCAAGTGATCCAATCAGAAGCAGATGACGTGGTTTCATGAGCCAAATCCGTCTTTTTGCGTCCTGCATTCTCGCCGACGCGGTTGCCCGTCGCACTCCTGACATCCGCTGTCAGGAGAACGGCCCCGAATTTCATGGGTTCATTGTGCCGTGCAAAGGAATCATAAAAGTAAATTTTGCCGCGTTTAGAGCGGTTGCTTGTTTCAAATTAAAGTTGTGGTTAGCGCGAAGTTGCGCGACATGATTAAGACTTGATGAAGGTTGAGGGGACACAGATGAGTGATAACGTGCAGGAAAAGACCGGCTTGATCGTCAATGCCGACGGCAAGATGCGCTGTTTCTGGCCCGGTGAACTGCCTGATTATATCGCTTATCACGATAATGAATGGGGTGTACCCGTCACCGATGATAAGCGCCTGTTTGAGAAAATCTGCCTTGAAGGATTTCAATCGGGCCTGTCATGGCTGACGATTTTGCGCAAGCGCGAAAATTTCCGTGCAGCCTTTGACGGGTTTGATTTTCATCGTGTCGCGCTTTATGGCGACGCTGAAATTGAGCGACTGCTCAATGATAAGGGCATTGTCCGTCATCGCGGCAAAATTGTTTCGACAATCAACAATGCAAAGCGTGCCATCGAGCTTATTGGGGAAAAGGGATCGCTTGCGGCCTATTTCTGGTCGTTCGAACCGGGCGCAGAAGATCGTCCGCAAGTGGTGGACTATCAGACCCTGATCGCTAATCCTACGACTTCTGTTTCAACCCGCATTTCAAAAGACCTCAAGAAACGGGGATGGTCCTTTGTCGGTCCGACAACTGTTTATGCATTCATGCAGGCCATGGGGCTGGTGAATGATCATATCGAGGGCTGTCATTGCCGTATAAAAATCGAAGGTCTAAGGGCAACTTTCAAACGCCCTTAACCTTGATTGCCTTTGCATTATTTTTCTGGCAGAAAGCCGCCACAGGAGACAAAAATGGATCTGACTTCGCTTGTGGTTTTCGCTGGTATTCTGGTCGTTGCGGCAGGTACGCCGGGGCCAAATGTCGGCGCGCTGGTCGCACGCGTGATCAGCCGCGGCCACAAGGGTGTGTTTCCATTCATGTTCGGCCTGTGGCTTGGCGATGCTATCTGGTTGTCGCTTGCTGTCTGGGGTCTTTCAGCACTTGCAAACAGCTTTCATACGGTCTTTCTTGTGCTCAAATATTTGGGCGTCGCCTATCTGATCTATCTCGCCTGGAAAATGTGGATTGCCCCTGTCGAGGCCACAGCAGATGAGAATGCCATCCCGCGTGAGGGTGAGGCCAAGAAGCTGTTCTTCAGTGCCTTGGCAGTTACGCTTGGCAATCCCAAAATCATGGTATTCTATATCGCGATTCTGCCGACCGTTATTGATATTACCCATGTTTCAGTGGTTGGCTGGGCTGAATTGCTGCTTGTTATGTTTGCGGTTCTGGCCGCAGTCGATAGCGCTTGGGTCGTGCTTGCAGCACAGGCGCGTCGTTTTCTGCGCAGCCCGCGCGCCATGCGGATTGCAAATCGTACAAGTGCCGGAATGATGGCCGGTGCAGCCGTTGCGATTGCCACACGCTGATCTGTTTTTAAACACCCTCCTGCACTTGCCGCACCCGTTTTGATGCGTTAGGAAACCGGCAATGAATTTGTCGGTTTTTTTACCGATACGAGGGCATGTCGCGGAAAAGTGGAAACCGGTTTTCCGATAACGACATGCGTAAAAACAAAATGTTAAAGCGTGTTGTACGCATACGATAAAATGCAACACGCTTTAACGTGAACAAAATCAGTGAGCAGGCGGGAAAATGGCCGATAAAGCGGACAAGATGAAGGCGCGGTTGCCGCGCGGGTTTGTCGATCGGGTGCCGGATGATCTGCGCGCTACCGAAAAAATGACTGCGACCATCCGCGAGGTCTATGACCTTTATGGTTTCGAACCGGTGGAAACACCGCTTATCGAATATACCGATGCGCTCGGAAAATTCCTGCCCGATCAGGATCGTCCCAATGAAGGCGTGTTTTCGTTTCAGGACGATGATGAGCAGTGGCTGTCGCTGCGTTATGATCTGACCGCACCGCTTGCGCGCTTTGTGGCCGAAAATTATGAAAGCCTGCCAAAACCATATCGCAGCTATCGCAATGGCTGGGTATTCCGCAACGAAAAGCCCGGTCCGGGTCGTTTCCGTCAGTTCATGCAGTTTGATGCCGACACGGTTGGCGCTCCGAATGTTTCGGCTGATGCCGAAATGTGCATGATGATGGCAGATACGGTTGAGCGTCTTGGCATTCAGCGCGGCGATTATGTGATCCGCGTCAACAACCGCAAGGTTCTCGACGGCGTTCTCGAAGCCATTGGTCTTGCTGGCGATGAAAATGCTGGCAAGCGTCTTAACGTGCTGCGCGCTATCGATAAGCTCGACAAGTTTGGCGCTGAAGGTGTGCGTCTTTTGCTGGGCAAAGGTCGTCTTGATGAGAGCGGCGATTTCACCAAGGGTGCGCTGCTTGACGATGCGGCTGTCGAAAAGGTTCTTTCCTTTACTGCTGCAGGCGGTGCTACCGGTGCGGAAACGATTGCTAATTTGCAGGTCGTTGTCGCTGGCAATGCCAAGGGCGAAGAAGGCGTTAAAGAGCTTGCCGATATGGAAGCCCTGTTTGACGCTGGTGGATATGAAGGTCGCGTGAAGATCGACCCATCGGTTGTGCGCGGTCTTGAATATTATACTGGTCCGGTTTTTGAAGCAGAACTTCTATTCGACGTGACCAATGAGGATGGCCAAAAGGTCGTGTTTGGTTCGGTTGGCGGCGGCGGTCGTTATGACGGTCTGGTATCGCGTTTCCGTGGCGAGCCTGTTCCGGCAACAGGTTTCTCCATCGGCGTTTCGCGCCTTATGACCGCGCTGAAAAATCTCGGCAAGCTTGATGTTTCCGACGTGGTCGGCCCGGTGGTTGTTCTGGTCATGGACAAGGATGCGGCAAGTCTCGGACGTTATCAGAAGATGGTTTCTGATCTGCGCCAGTCTGGCATTCGCGCTGAAATGTATGTTGGCGGTTCCGGCATGAAAGCGCAGATGAAATATGCAGATCGTCGCGATGCGCCTTGCGTCATCATTCAGGGTTCGCAGGAGCGTGAAGCTGGCGAAGTTCAGATCAAGGATCTGATCGAAGGCAAGCGTATTTCCGCCGAGATCGAAGACAATGCAACCTGGCGCGAAAGCCGCCCGGCGCAGGTCACGGTCAAGGAAGAGGGTATCGTGAGTGCAGTTCGCGAAATCCTGGAAGCTCAGGCGCGCGATCGCGCGCAGCAGGCAAAGTGACGGGGCGATGACTGGATCACGTACTTCACCGATTTTCACGACGCTTCGTGCTCAGCTTAATGCGAGCGAAGCGGAGCTTGTGGATATTCCGCTGATCCAGCCAGCCGATCCGTTTCTGGATATGGCGGGCGAGGATTTGCGCCGCCGTATCTTTCTCACGGAAAACGAAAATGGCGACAGTTTGTGCCTGCGTCCCGAATTCACCATTCCGGTCTGCCGCAATCATATTGCTTTGAATGCTGCAACACCAAAACGCTATGCTTATCTCGGTGAGGTTTTCCGGCAGCGTCGCGATGGTGCAGCGGAGTTTCTTCAGGCAGGTATTGAAGATTTGGGTGCCAGTGATGAGGCACTGTCGGATGCGCGTTCGATTTCCGATGCGATAGCCTGCGTGAAGTCGGCGGCGAGTGTGCAGCTTGAGATCGTTCTTGGTGATCAGGCTGTTTTCGCAGGAATGCTTAAAGCGCTTGGTTTGCCGCAGGGCTGGCGCAAGAAGCTGCTGCGCGCCTTCGGTGATGAAAATACCATGCAGGCAGCTTTTGCAGAACTGACTGGCGATCAGCGCAATGATCCGTTGCCAGAACAGCTCGCCGGACTTGTAGCCGAGGGCGATGAGACCGGGCTTGCGCGTATGATTGAGGCGGAAATGCTCGAAGCTGGCATTTCGCCCGGTGCTGGTCGCACACCTGCTGAAATCGCGCGTCGTCTGATTGAAAAAGAAGATCTGGCTGCAACGCGGTTTCCATCTTCGGCTCTTGATCTGTTGAAGCGCTTTCTTGCAATCCGTGTTTCGCTCGAAGCGGCAGGCATTACGATGCGCGCCTTTGCAGCCGATAATGCGCTTGATCTGAGTGCGGTTCTGCAAAAATTTGAAGCGCGCACCGATGCGATTATCGCAGCCGGTATTGCTGCCGAAGACATTGTCTATGATGCCTCATTTGGTCGTCCGCTCGATTATTACACCGGCCTTGTCTATGAAATTCGCCGCGCGGGTAGCGACAAGGATATGGTTCTGGCCGGTGGCGGTCGTTATGACCGACTGCTCACCATGCTTGGCGCATCCGAGACCATTCCAGGTGTTGGTTTTTCCATCTGGCTTGACCGCTTAGAGATGCTGGCGGGAGAACAATCATGAGTGTTACGCTAGCGCTGCCATCCAAGGGACGGCTGAAAGAACAGACGCTCGCCGTTCTCAAACAGGCTGGATACAATGTCATCCTGCCGGAAGATTCCCGCAATTACCGGGCGCGTGTCGAAGGCGATAATGATCTCGATATTTTGTTCCTGTCGGCATCCGAAATTGCGCGTGAACTGGGTTATGGAAGCGTCGATCTTGGCGTGACGGGCGAAGACCTCGTTCGCGAAACGCTGGCGCATGCCGATGAACGCGTTGCAATCGAAGCTGAGCTTGGCTTTGGTCATGCCGATGTCGTTGTTGCTGTGCCGGAAGTCTGGCGCGATGTGACGACAATGGCTGATCTCGATGATGTGGCGGCGGATTTCCGCCAGCGTCATGGACGCCGTTTGCGCATTGCCACCAAATACTGGCGCCTCACACAGCAGTTCTTTTCGCAAAAGCACGGCATTCAGGTTTATCGCATTGTCGAAAGCTTGGGTGCTACCGAAGGTGCGCCGGCTGCCGGTTCTGCCGATATGATCGTCGATATTACGTCGACAGGTTCGACACTGACGGCCAACAAGCTCAAGGTGTTGGAAGATGGCATTATCCTGCGCTCGCAGGCTTGTCTGGTTTCTGCGCGCCGCAGTGAGATAAATCCGCATGTGGCGGATGTCGTTTCCCGCATTCGCAAGGGGCTTGCGGGATAACCATTCGTTTTCACGTGCTTTCCGAAAGCCGTTTCAAACTTTTCGGAGTGCGCTCTAATAAAAAGCCGGAGCATTTGCTCCGGCTTCTTGTTTTTCAGGCCTTTGGCTTGCTGCCAATGAGGCCGTAATAGGCGATATAGATATAGCAGATAATCGGCATCAGGAATGCCAGATGGATGCCAACCGTATCTGCCAGCGCACCCTGAATGAGCGGAATGATCGCGCCACCGACAATCGCCAGACACAGAATGCCCGACCCTTGACTGGTGTGCTTGCCAAGACCATGCAGAGCAAGACTGAAAATCGTCGGGAACATGATCGAATTGAACAGACCAATCGCCAGAACCGACCACATGGCAACATGGCCCGTCGTTGCAACGGTGATCAGCAGCAAAACAATCGCTATCGCTGCATTGAATGCTAAGGCCTTGCCGTCATCGACATAGCGCATGGCGACCGAGCCGATGAAGCGGCCAATCATTGCGCCGCCCCAGAAATAGGCAACGTAGTGGGCAGCCTCGGTTTCGGCCAGCCCTGCAACATTCGGATCGCTGAGGAAGTTGACGAGGAAGCTGCCAACACTGACTTCTGCACCGACATAGACGAACAGGCCAATGGAACCGAGTACAAGATGACGATACTGCCAGGCTGAACCGTCTTCCTTGGTGATGACAGATGTTTCTTCTTCTTGAACCTGTGGCAGTTTCAGGATTGCGAAGACAATTGCGAGAACTGCGAAAGCCAGGGCCAGAAGAAGATAAGGGAATTTTACTGCATCTGCTTCAGCCGAGCTTGCTGCATCGCTTGTAGCTGCGGACAGGATCAGGAATGCGCCGAAAAGAGGTGCAATCGTCGTACCGAGCGAATTGAAAGCCTGTGTCAGCGTCAGGCGGCTCGCAGCGGTTTCCGGTGCACCAAGAATGGTCACATACGGGTTGGCTGCGACCTGCAGGATCGTAACGCCCGAAGCCAGAACGAAGAGTGCTCCGAGAAACAGTGCGTAAACCTGATAGGATGCTGCGGGAATGAAAAGCGCGCAGCCGACAGCGGCGACCACAAGACCAGTAACAATGCCCCATTTATAGGAGATGCGCTTGACTAGGGCACCAGCAGGCAGCGAGACGATGAAGTATGCACCGAAAAAGCAGAACTGGATCAGCATCGACTGGAAATAATTGAGCTGAAACACGCTCTTGAGATGCGGGATCAGAATGTCGTTGAGACAGGTGATGAAGCCCCACATGAAGAAGAGCATCGTAAGGCTGGCGAGTGCAAAATTGTAATTTTTGCCCGATGGGGCGTCAGCACGAAGCTGACTGTTCGTTGCGGTCGAAACGGCCATTTTTTTCTCTACAAGCTAAGTTAATGAGACATGTCTGGGAGGACGAAATGTCTTTCCAAAATCAAAATATGGCATTGCAATAACTTGCAAGACCGTCACATGCAATCAGTGACGATTTTAAGTAACAGTTCTGTGTCTTGTTACAGTAAATGCTAAAAAGCCGTGCTTTGAGGCACGGCTTTCCAAATCAAATCTCAGCTAATTTATCAGTTGCGCTTGGCGTCGATCGAAATCGAACCTGCACCCTGCAACACGAGAAGGATCAGACCGCCTGCAATAGCAAGGTTCTTCTGTGCCATCAGAGCGTTCATGCCTTCTGCGAAGTTCATGTGAGCAACCAGCGTTGCGCCGATGGTGAACAGAGCAACGATTGCAGCAGCAATGCGGGTCTGGAAACCAACGAGAATGGCGAGGCCACCGACGAATTCAATCAGGCCAACAACAATGGCAGTGATCGTTGGAGCTGGAAGGCCGAGACCTGCAAAATAGCCAGCGGTGCCGGAAATTGCAGTCAGCTTACTGAAACCAGCAAGGATAAACAGGATCGAAATGAAGACGCGTGCGACGAGCGTGGCCACACCGTTGCTCTGGGGGAGGGTCGAGGACATTTATGGTATCTCCTAATTTTTATGAGCTACCAATATCTGTAGTAAACTGTCAAGGAAAGCTAGATATTCCTCGACAGTTTGTTCGCTTTTCGTAGACAGTTATTCAGGCGCGATCATTCGTTCGGCACGAACCAGCTTTTCATAATCCTCTTCGGAGACATGACCGCTTTTTAGTGCTTCTTCACGGAGTGTCGTACCGTTTTTATGTGCAGTCTTCGCAATCTTGGCCGCATTGTCATAGCCAATTGCCGGTGCGAGCGCCGTCACAAGCATCAGAGAGCGTTCCAGCAAGTCCTTGATGCGGTCTTCATTAGCTTCAATGCCTTCGACACAATGATCGGCAAAAGACACCATGGCGTCGCTTAGGATTCGGATCGACTGCAAGACATTATAGGCGATGACCGGCTTAAAGACGTTAAGCTCGAAATGACCCTGACTTGCAGCGACCGTAACGGTGGTCTGGTTGCCGAAGACCTGCGTTGCGACCATGGTCAAAGCTTCGGCCTGTGTCGGGTTGACCTTGCCGGGCATGATCGAGGAGCCGGGTTCATTTTCCGGCAATGATAGCTCACCAAGACCGGAACGCGGGCCAGAGCCAAGGAAGCGTATGTCATTGGCGATCTTGAACAGATCGGCTGCAAGTGCGTTGAGGCTTCCGTGGAAATTGACCAGCGCGCCGTGGCTGGCAAGCGCTTCAAACTTGTTTGGCGCAGTCTTGAAGCTCAATCCTGTGATTTCGCTCACCGCATCGGCAAAGCCGGTGTCAAAGCCCTTGGGCGCATTTAGCCCGGTGCCAACCGCTGTTCCACCCTGTGCCAACAAAAATACATCGCCAAGCGACTGTTCGATACGATGACGCGCATATTCAAGGGCTGCGCGGTAGCCGGAGAATTCCTGTCCAAGCGTTACAGGCGTTGCATCCTGAGTATGCGTGCGACCAATCTTGATGATGTCTTTGAAAGCTTCTTCCTTGGCCTTGAGCGCCTTAGTGAGGTGCGTGAGTGCAGGGTAGAGCCGGTTTACGGCTTCAACCGCTGTCGCAATGTGAATGGCCGTCGGGAAACTATCGTTTGACGACTGGCTCATATTGACATGATCGTTGGGATGGACCGGCTTTTTTGAGCCAAGTTCACCGCCGAGAAGCTCAATCGCGCGGTTTGAAACGACTTCATTGGCGTTCATATTGGACTGAGTGCCCGAACCCGTCTGCCAGACAACCAGCGGAAAATGATCGTCGAGCTTGCCTTCAATAACTTCGGATGCGGCAACGGCGATGACCTGTCCAAGAACCGGATCGAGTTTGCCAAGCGCAATATTTGTTTCTGCCGCAGCACGCTTTACCACACCCAGTGCATGCACAAGAGGCAGGGGCATACGTTCTCCGCCGATCTTGAAATTATGCAGAGAACGCTGCGTCTGCGCGCCCCAATAGCGGTCAGCAGCGACGTCGATCGGTCCGAAAGTATCGGTTTCGGTACGCGTGGCGGTCATTTTCAGTCTCCGGCTGTTTCAGGCAGGGAACGTGCCCATCTTTGAAATATAGCAGCATTTAAAGCATGTCGCGGAAAAGTGGGAACCGGTTTTCCGGTAACGACATGCGTAAAAACAAAAAGTTAAAGCGTGTTGTATGATCATGATAGAACACAACACGCTTTAGTGTTGTTTGGGCCAGCATGCTGGCTCAAAATCATTTGATAAAATATGATTATAAAAGTCAAATTTAATTGACCGCTCTTTCGCCCTTCGGTGGCAATTCTGGTCAATTATCCTCTTCTTCGTCATCAATGCCGTCAGTTTCGGAAATCCAGGCTGTTGGTTCAACCTTCTGCTGGGTTTTGCTGTCTGTGAAAATCCACCAGCCGGTGTCGGTTTCATCCCAGTCGCCGCCACTTGCTTTGAGTCGGTCAAGCGAACGGTGCTGGCCAACGGATTCATTGCGCTGATCGTCATCATCGATCCAGACCACAGTGACTTTGCGACCGTCTTTTGGTGCAGTGGCTATCGGCAATTCCTTGCGCATGAAATTCTCCTTTTCTTAAAGGATAGAATAGCGCCGGATTAAGGAACGACAAGGGAGCTTGAGAGCATGAACCCTATCGAAGTACAGCGATGATTGTTTTGATTATGCTTCAATTAGAAGACTGTGGAGCGCTTATCTTATTCAATCAGACTGAACCGCGCTCAAAAGTGGAAAGGCAGGCTTTCGCCTGCCTTTCCTGTTGCCTGAGACAGGACTTCCAAAGTGCGGGGGCAAACAGGAAGTCCATCTCATATTACTCTAGCGATTGATCATGAATGAAGCGGAATGTAAATCAGAAAATTCCAAAATACAGAGCCGGAAACGACGAAAGTCGCAAATAGACGAATTTCCATAAATCACAAAGAGTTACGCAATGTAAAAAAGGCAGCCAGAGACCATCTTCTCTTGATATTTTTGGGCTGTTGACTTGCCATAAATCCATGTCGTTGCCCGTTCGGCTTTGCGGTGCAGGCATAAATATTGCGAACATAAAAAACCTCCGGCACAGACCGGAGGTTTTGTATAGACCGTATTGTCGCGGACGCACAGGCGGTGCCGCCTGTGCTGCGCTATACCCGGATGAACTTCTTAGAAGTCCATGCCGCCCATGCCGCCCATGCCACCAGGCATGCCAGCAGGAGCCGAATCCTTCTTAGGAAGTTCAGCAATCATGGCTTCCGTGGTGATCAGCAGGCCAGCAACCGAAGCTGCGTTCTGCAGAGCAGTGCGGACAACCTTGACGGGATCAACGATGCCGAGTGCGATCAGATCGCCATATTCACCGTTTGCAGTGTTGTAGCCGTAGGTTTCCGAAGCGTTTTCAAGGATCTTGCCAACGATTACGGATGCTTCTTCACCAGCATTGGTCGTGATCTGGCGAGCAGGAGCCTGCAGAGCGCGACGAACGATAGCGATACCAGCTTCCTGATCGGCATTGATGCCCTTAACGGAAACCTTTGCAGAAGCGCGGAGCAGAGCAGTACCACCGCCAGCAACGATACCTTCTTCAACCGCAGCGCGGGTTGCGTTCAGGGCGTCGTCAACGCGATCCTTCTTTTCCTTGACTTCAACTTCCGTTGCACCGCCGACGCGGATAACTGCAACGCCGCCAGCAAGCTTAGCAAGACGTTCCTGCAGCTTTTCACGGTCGTAGTCGGAAGAGGTTTCTTCGATCTGCTGCTTGATCTGGCCAACGCGAGCGTCGATTTCAGCCTTCTTGCCAGCGCCATCAACGATGGTGGTGTTTTCCTTGGTGATCGACACCTTCTTGGCGCGGCCGAGCATGTCGAGCGTAACGCTTTCGAGCTTGATGCCGAGATCTTCGGAAATAACCTGACCGCCGGTGAGGATCGCGATGTCTTCGAGCATTGCCTTGCGGCGATCGCCGAAGCCAGGAGCCTTGACAGCAGCAATCTTCAGGCCGCCACGCAGCTTGTTGACAACGAGGGTAGCAAGCGCTTCGCCTTCGACGTCTTCAGCAACGATGATGAGTGGCTTTGAAGTCTGAACGACAGCTTCGAGAACCGGCAGAAGAGCCTGAAGGTTCGAGAGCTTCTTTTCGTGCAGAAGGATGTATGCGTCTTCGAGATCAGCAACCATCTTGTCTGGGTTGGTGACGAAGTATGGCGACAGGTAGCCGCGGTCGAACTGCATGCCTTCAACGACTTCGAGTTCGGTTTCAGCGGTCTTGGCTTCTTCAACCGTTATGACGCCTTCGTTGCCGACTTTCTGCATCGCTTCAGCAATCATCTTGCCGATTTCGACTTCGCCGTTAGCGGAGATCGTGCCAACCTGAGCAACTTCTTCCGAAGTATTGATCTTCTTTGCCTTCTTGAGCAATTCAGCAACAACTTCAGCAACTGCGAGGTCGATGCCGCGCTTGAGGTCCATCGGGTTCATGCCAGCAGCAACAGCCTTGGCACCTTCCTGAACGATGGCCTGACCGAGAACGGTCGCGGTTGTCGTGCCGTCACCGGCAGTGTCGTTGGTCTTGGAAGCAACTTCGCGCAGCATCTGTGCGCCCATGTTTTCGAACTTGTCTTCGAGTTCGATTTCCTTGGCGACCGATACGCCGTCCTTGGTGATGCGCGGAGCGCCGAAGGACTTGTCGATAACAACGTTACGACCCTTAGGGCCGAGTGTTACCTTAACAGCGTCAGCGAGGATATCGACGCCGCGCAGCATCTTTTCGCGCGCATTGCGACCGAATTTTACTTCTTTAGCAGCCATTTTACTCTCCTGGGAATTATCCCGGTCAGATTATGGTGAATTGATTTTCAGTAGGAGCGAAACCGCTCTGCGACTGAATTAGCCAACGATTCCGAGAATATCGGATTCCTTCATGATCAGCAGGTCTTCGCCGCCGATCTTGACTTCGGTACCCGACCACTTGCCGAACAGAACCTTGTCGCCAGCCTTAACTTCGAGTGCGATCAGCTTACCAGCTTCGTCGCGAGCGCCAGCGCCAACAGCGACGATTTCGCCTTCCTGTGGCTTTTCCTTGGCGGTTTCAGGGATAATGATGCCGCCAGCAGTCTTTGCTTCCGATTCTACGCGACGCACGACAACGCGGTCGTGAAGCGGACGGAACTTAATCTCAGCCATGGTATAACCCTTGGTGTTGTAGATGTTGAACCTGTTTAAGCGAGCCGACCGGCCCGCGCTGTTAGCACTCAAGGTGTCCGAGTGCTAACGTGCCTCTGAGATAGAAGCGCACCTATTCTTTGTCAAGGATCGTTGCCGTTTTTTGACAGTTTGGAAAATAAATTCCGCTGATAAGCGCCGCGGTGGGACAAACCGTCTTTGTTCCGCATGTGGTGACTATAAAGACCATGGGCAAGGTGCATGGGAAAATAACGCCGCTTGCATGGTTATGTTCAGGAAATCGCTGGCTTGGTTAACACAATGTGGTGTCCGGGCAGCAGTTGGCCGTTCATTTGGACGCAGAAGATCGCAAGCCGGGTGACATATCGGCTTGCGTCTTGTAGAGGAACGACATGGTGCGGTTGTGCCTCTTCTGATTTCACCGGTGACGGACCGGACATTGCATATTGAGGAAAATGATGAAACTCCCTGAACGCCTTGACGATCTGACGGATGGATATGACGCGATCTTCTGTGATGTCTGGGGTGTGTTGCACAATGGCGAAGTCGCGTTCCCGCAGGCAGTTGCAGCCTTGCAGCGTGCGCGCGCAAAGGGGCTGACTGTTATTCTCGTGACCAATGCGCCGCGGCCTTTTCCGAGTGTGATTGCGCAAATGACGCTGCTTGGGGTTCCGGAAGATGCATATGATCGCGTTGTCACGTCTGGAGATGTGACACGTGATCTGATCAGCGAAGGGCCGCGCAAGGTTTTCCATATTGGCAGTGAACGTGAGCTGGTCATCTATGATGGGCTTGATGTCGAGCTGGTTGAAGAGTTCGAGGCCTCGGGCGTTGTCTGTACCGGTCTTTATGATGATGAGACTGAAACGCCGGAAAACTATGCCGAGTTGTTGCAGCGTCTGCGCTCGCGCAATCTGCCGTTCATCTGCGCCAATCCTGATATTATGGTTGAACGCGGCCCGCGCCTGATCTGGTGTGCCGGCGCACTGGCACGTGATTATGGCCAGCTTGGCGGACGCACGCTGATTGCGGGTAAGCCCCATCGCCCGATTTATGAAGCGGCGGCAAAGGCCGTCGAGGAAATCCGTGGACAGGCTGTCGATCGGAAGCGCATTCTCGGTATCGGCGACGGTGTGCTGACCGATGTGAAGGGCGCTGCGAATTTCGGTCTCGATGTTCTTTATATTTCAGGCGGGGTTCATGCGTCCGATTATGCTGCGAACGGCAATGTCGATTTCGACAAAATGAACGCTTTCCTTCACAAGCATGGGCATGCGCCCATCGCTTCACTTTATGCACTTGTCTGATATCAGTTTCGAGAATCTGCTTCGACCATGACAAAACCTGCTTTTCAGCGTCTTTCAGGAACAGATGCGTTGCCGCCCAGCCTGCGGGATTGCGTGGTGGCAATTGGTAATTTTGACGGTGTCCATCGCGGCCATCAGGCCGTGCTTGAACGTGCGCTGGAGCTTGCAAAGCAAAATGGTCTGCCAGCACTTGTGCTGACATTTGAGCCGCACCCGCGTAGTTTCTTCAAGCCGGATGAACCCGTCGAGCGTCTGACAGATGCGTCGGAAAAAGCAGAAATCCTCCGGCTCATGGGGTTTGACGCGGTGATCGAACAGCCCTTTACTGGTGATTTTGCAGCGCTTTCTGCCGAAGATTTCGTGCGCAATATCCTTGTCGAGCAGTTGCGTGCCAATCGCGTTGTGACAGGATATGATTTTCATTTCGGCAAAGCTCGGCGCGGTACGCCGCAGTTTCTGGAAGAAGCCGGACAATCGTCAGGTTTCAGCGTGTCGCTTGTCGATGCATTCAGTGATGAGGGTGGAAACCTTGTTTCCTCAACGCGCGTTCGCTCGCTTTTATGCGCTGGCGAAGTGGCAGAGGCTGCTGGCCTGCTTGGCTATCGCTACCGGGTCAGCGGTGAAGTCATTCACGGTAAAAAGCTTGGCCGCACATTGGGCTTTCCGACGGCCAATATGACAATTGACGACCATGTCAGCCTCAGGCACGGCATCTATGCGGTTCGTTTCCGCAGGGCTGACGGCACATTGCATGATGGCGTTGCAAGTTTTGGCCGCCGCCCGACCGTTGCCAGCGACGGCAAGCCTCTGCTTGAGACTTTTGTCTTTGATTTTTCAGGCGATCTTTATGGTGAAGTCGCTGAAGTATCCTTCTTTGGCTATCTGCGCGGCGAGGTGAAATTCGAGGGCCTTGATCCGCTGATCGAACAGATGAAGCGCGATGAAGAAGAAGCGCGGGCTATGTTGGCAGGCGCGCAACCATTGTCTCAACTTGATCGTCTTCTGTCGTTTCCGTAGTAAATTTGTTACTATATTAGAAAAAGCTGTTGCAAATTCTACTTTTGATTTAATTTTAATTTTACATATTCCGTTCAAACAGTGTTAAATGACCCCAATTTTATGGGGAACTGTTTATCGGAGTTTCAAGTGACGCGTATTGTCTCCCTTGCCTTTGTTACAGGCGCCGCATTGTTCGTGGGTCCTTTGTCGGTTGTCGCTGCGGATATGCAGCAGACGGACGTTTATGTGACTGAGGAAGTGAAGCCTGCCCGCAAGTATCCCTGGTCGGGCGACTGGTATCTCAAGGTTGGCGCTGCTGGCTATGTTTCTCCGAAGTTCGAAGGTTCGGATAAATACCGCTTTTTTGCGCAGCCTCTGGTTTCACTTGGTCGACAGGGAGAGGCCGAGCGCTTTTCTTCACGCAATGACAATGTGTCCTTTGCTTTAATTGATACCGATCGCTTCCGCGTCGGTGCAGCCGGCAAGATTCTGTTTAAACGCGATACCGATATTGACGGTATTAAGGAAACCAGATGGGGCGGTGAAGTCGGTGGTTTCGTTGACGTTTATCCAACGGATTGGCTGCGTTTCCGTGGCGAAGTGCGTCAGGGCTTCCGTGCGCACGAGGGCGTTGTCGCCGACATTGCCGCTGATGCTTTTTATGATGTGACGCCGGTTATCCGGGTTTCGGCAGGTCCGCGCGCAACTTTCGCGTCGAAAGATTACATGCGCACTTACTACGGTGTGACTGCGGAAGAGGCGGTCGCCTCAGGTTTGAAAGAATATCGGCCTGGCGGCGGTTGGGAATCAGTTGGTTTTGGTGGTGCTGTCACCTGGCGTGCGACCGACAAGATCGATACCAGCCTGTTTGCAGAATATAATCGTCTTCAAGACAAAGCCAAAAACTCGAGCATCGTCAGAGATTATGGTTCCGCAAACCAGTTCACCGTTGGTGTATCGGCAACATATCGTTTCGATTTCTCGATCGATTGATCGAATCTAGCCAATCTGTAAAGTTTTCGGGGGCAGGGCTGCAAGTTTATTGCGCCCTGCCTCTTTATTCCTGCGAAGGTCATTGCTAAAAGCGTGCCCATGATGACGGATTTTCGGCATATCATTGCGGCCATGGGAAACATTGGCCGAATTATTGGCCCGGCCTTCTTTTAAGCCTTTATGGCGTTGCGAGACACGCAATGCATGGCAGGAAGGTCCGGGAACGACCTGTTGCGCCTTGCGCTTTCTGAGTTTTCAAGCATTTTCACCCGCCATATTGCCGTGCGGGATTACAGGCAAACGATACAATGACCGATACCACCGCCAAGATCGATTATTCCAAGACACTCAATCTTCCGCAGACCGAGTTTCCAATGCGTGCCGGACTGCCTGCGCGTGAGCCGCTTTTTGTGCAGCGCTGGGAGGAAATGAACCTCTACAAGAAGCTGCGCGAAGATGCGAAAGACCGCCCGCTTTATGTGCTGCATGACGGTCCTCCCTATGCGAACGGTAATATTCATATCGGCCACGCGCTCAACAAGATTCTCAAGGATGTGATCACGCGCTCGTTCCAGATGCGCGGTTTCAACTCGAATTACGTGCCGGGCTGGGATTGTCATGGTCTGCCGATCGAATGGAAGATCGAAGAAAAATACCGCGCGCAGGGCAAGAACAAGGACGAAGTTGAAATCAACGAATTCCGCAAGGAATGTCGTGAGTTTGCGAGCGGCTGGATCAAGGTCCAGTCGGAAGAGTTCAAGCGTCTTGCCATCTGCGGCGATTTTGAAAACCCATATACGACCATGAATTTCCACGCCGAAGCGCGGATTGCGGGCGAACTTCTTAAGTTTGCTGCAACCGGCCAGCTTTATCGTGGCTCTAAGCCGGTCATGTGGTCGGTCGTTGAACGCACAGCGCTTGCCGAAGCAGAAGTCGAATATCACGATATTGAATCTGATATGATCTGGGTGAAGTTTCCGGTCGCGGGTTCAGGTGATCTTGCCGGGAGTTCAGTTGTTATCTGGACGACAACGCCGTGGACCATTCCCGGCAACCGCGCTGTGTCTTATTCCAAGCGGGTTGCTTATGGCCTTTATGAGGTTGTTGCTGCCGAGAATGATTTTGGTTCGCAGCCTGGTGAAAAGCTTATCTTTGGTGACAAGCTGGTTGATGAATGTGCAAAGAAAGCAAAGCTTGAGTTCAAGCGCTTGCGTGACGTGACATTTGAAGATCTTGGCCGGGTCACGCTCGACCATCCGCTCAAAGGTTTTGGCGGCGGCTACGAATTCACTGTTCCGTTGATCTTTGGGGATCACGTTACCGATGATGCCGGTACGGGCTTTGTTCATACCGCACCAAGCCACGGTCGCGAAGACTTTGAAGCATGGATGGATGCAGCACGTGAACTCGAAGCACGTGGCATTGATCCAAGCATCCCGTTCCCTGTTGGTGACGACGGTTATTACACCAAAGACACGCCGGGCTTTGGCCCGGATCGTGAAGGCGGTGCTGCTCGTGTTATCGACGATAACGGCAAGAAGGGTGATGCGAACGAATCCGTCATCAAGCAGCTCATTGCGCATAACAATCTGTTTGCACGCGGTCGTCTCAAGCATTCCTATCCGCATTCATGGCGCTCAAAGAAGCCAATCATCTACCGCAACACGCCGCAATGGTTCGTCTATATGGACAAGAACCTCGGCGATGGCACGACGCTGCGTTCGCGCTCGCTCAAAGCTATTGAAGATACGCGTTTTGTGCCTGCCGCTGGTCAGAACCGTCTCCGTGCCATGATCGAAGGCCGCCCGGATTGGGTGCTTTCGCGTCAGCGCGCATGGGGCGTGCCGATCTGCGTTTTTGCGGATGAAGACGGCAACATTCTTCAGGACGATGCCGTCAATAAGCGCATTCTCGAAGCCTTCGAAGAAGAAGGTGCCGATGCATGGTTTGCAGATGGTGCGCGTGAGCGTTTTCTCGGCAATCGCGCTGGTGAAAGCTGGGCTCAGGTTCGCGACATTCTTGACGTCTGGTTCGATTCAGGTTCGACGCATACTTTTACGCTCGAAGATCGCCCGGATATGAAGTGGCCGGCAGATGTCTATCTGGAAGGCTCGGACCAGCATCGTGGCTGGTTCCATTCCTCGCTGTTAGAGAGCTGTGGAACGCGTGGTCGCGCGCCCTATAATGCTGTCGTTACCCATGGTTTCACCATGGATGAAAACGGCAAGAAGATGTCTAAGTCGCTTGGCAACACTGTCACGCCACAAGATATCATCAAGGATTCGGGCGCGGATATTCTTCGCCTCTGGGTCATGACGACGGACTACTGGGAAGATCAGCGTCTGGGCAAAAGCATCATCCAGACCAATATCGACGCTTATCGCAAGCTGCGTAACACGATCCGCTGGATGCTCGGCACCCTCGCGCATGATGAAGGTGAAAGCCTTGCTTATGCCGATCTGCCGGAACTTGAACGTCTGATGCTGCATCGTCTGGCGGAATTGGATGAGGTGGTGCGTTCGGGCTATGATGCGTTTGATTTCAAGCGTATTGCGCGCGCGCTCAACGATTTCATGAATGTCGAGCTTTCGGCCTTCTATTTCGATATTCGCAAGGATGCGCTTTATTGCGATGCACCGTCGAGCAATCGCCGCAAAGCAGCGCTTCAGACGGTTCGCGAGATTTTTGACCGTGTGACCACCTGGCTTGCGCCAATGCTGCCTTTCACCATGGAAGAAGCATGGCTTGATCGTTATCCGCAATCGGTTTCGGTGCATCTTGAACAGTTCCGCAAGACACCTGCTGAATGGCGCGATGATGTGCTGGCCGAAAAGTGGCGCAAGGTTCGCAATGTGCGTCGCGTTGTGACGGGTGCTCTCGAACTTGAGCGCGCCGATAAGCGTATCGGTTCTTCGCTCGAAGCAGCCCCTGTCGTTTACATCGCTGATAAGAGCCTTGCCGATTCGGTTGAAGGTCTGGACTTTGCTGAAATCTGCATCACCAGCGGTATCGAAGTGACCGATGCTGCGGCTCCGGGTGAGGCGTTCGTACTCGACGACGTCAAGGGCGTGGCGGTTGTTCCGGTTCGTGCGGAAGGTGAAAAATGCGCGCGGTCGTGGCGCTATACGACGGATGTCGGCTCAGACCCGGAATTCCCGGAAGTCTCGGCGCGTGATGCCGCTGCATTGCACGAATTGAAGGCTCTTGGTCGCCTTTCAGCATAAACAAAGTAAGCCCGGCTGCGGTCTGTATCCGGGCTTTTTTCGCCCAAGGGGTTGCTTTATAAATTGAGGACATGGTGAAATAGCGGTTAATATCGCGATTGCCCGTAGAGAAGCTCTCATGTACAAGGCTCTCCTTGAGATAAACTTGCAATCTGCCTTGGAGTTGCCGGTTTCTTGCGGCAAGGGTATCAAAGAAGCCTTTGGCAAAAGAAGATCGACAGGCGTAAAAGAAGTGGCGCTAATGAAGATTGAAGGACGAGTTCTGGTATTGATGACGGCAGTTGCGGGTCTCGCGCTGTCTGGTTGTGTGTCGTCGCCGACCTACGGAACCGACAAGACGGCTGGTGCGCAGCTTCTCGACGATATGTCGAACATGGCAAGCTTCGGTCAGGGCAAGAATAAAGAACGTATCAATTATAAGCCGCGTCCTGATCTTGTGCGTCCCGCACAGGGCGACAAGGGCTCGCTGCCTGCACCGCAGGAAAGCGTTGCAAGCGCTGGTGATCCTGCATGGCCGGAATCGCCGGAAGAACGCCGCAAGCGCCTGCGCGACGAAATCACTGCAAATCGTGATAATCCGAACTTTGTTTCGCCGATTGATCAGGATGTGGCGGTGGCAAGCGATGCGCGAATGCTCCCCAGCGGCAGCAGTCGCCGTGAGGAATACGCAACGCGTACGCCTACGGCCGATCCGGCACGCATTGCCGAGCTGAAGAAGCAGCGTGAGCAGCAGGCGCAGGGCTCTTCGTCCACGCGCCGTTATCTCAGCGAGCCACCATTGGCGTATCGCCAGCCTGCGGCAACAGCTGCAACCGGCGAACTCGGACAGGATGAAGCGCAGAAAGAGCGTGAACGCAAGAAAGCCGCTGGCGGTGGTGGCAAGAGCTGGCGTGATCTTCTGCCCTGGAATTGATTATCTGAATTATATCTGAATGTTTGATCAGCCGAAAGATTACTCTTTCGGCTGATTTGTTATATGCTTATGGTTTGAATGGTTATTGTGAAATATTAAATATTTTTAATGTCAGTCATTCTGAACAATATGTGATTTCAATCAAAGAGAAGCTTCTGGCACATCGCTATTCTATCAATTTTTAAATGCAAGGCGCCTTCCATGAGCAGAACAAATCGCTTTCTCGACAACCCCGATGGTTACGGAGTGATCAGCCGATCTTTGCACTGGCTGATGGCTGTGCTTTTTGTCTGGCAGTTCATCTCAACAATCCTTCGTGTTTTTGCAAAAGACACGCCGATCTATAATTTCTTCTGGCCAACGCATTATCAGGTCGGCTTTGCGCTGTTGTTGCTGGTTCTGGTCAGAGGTGCATGGGGATTGCTGAACTTATCGCGCCGTCCGCATAAGTCTGGTGCTCTGGGTAAGCTTGCAGGTCTTGGTCATCTGGTGATTTATGCGCTGATGTTTGTGGTGCCAGCGCTTGCATTTTTACGCAGCTACGGGAACGGACGCGGCTTCTCGTTCCTTGGGATCGAGATTTTTGAAAAGACGGGCGTTCAGAATGCGGCGCTGACTGCACCAGCAAGTGCCGTGCATGGTCTTCTTGGCTGGGTGCTTCTGGCGGTTATTGTTGGCCATGTGCTGATGGCTTTTGTCCATCATTTTGTGCTGCGCGATAACACGCTGCGGCATATGACAGGACGTAGGGCTGCGAGCTGACTTAGTAATCATCGCTTTTCGCGGAAGAAATCCCTGAGTATCTTCTGGGCTTTCTCTTCGGAAAAGCCTGCATAAACGTCCGGAACATGATGGCATGTGGGCTGGGTGTAAAAGCGTGGCCCAAACTCCACTCCACCACCTTTCGGATCGGCCGCGCCATAATAAAGGCGGCGAATACGGGCAAATGAAATTGCAGCCGCGCACATCGCGCAAGGTTCAAGCGTCACATAAAGATCGCAATCGATGAGGCGTTCGGATTTAAGTGCTTCACCGGCAATGCGGATTGCAAGCACTTCCGCATGGGCTGTGACATCGTTTAATTCGCGGGTCCGGTTGCCAGCACGAGCGATGATTTTGCCGTCATGTACGATGACAGCGCCAATTGGAACCTCGCCGCGAGCTGCCGCAGATTTTGCCTCTTCAAGCGCAATATCCATCGGTGTTGCCACTTGTGGAGGTAAAATATCTGCAACCTTTTTCAAGCCAACCTCATTTCGTGGCAAAGAGCGGGAGATTTTGCTCGCAAGCCATTGAGCGATTTGTTACTGCATAAGTCACGAAATCAAAACCGATTTGCAAACGGATTTATACAGCGTTTTTGACCGTATGGTTCTGGATGGCCCAAAAAAGGCGACAGACAACAAGGCAACGCTGCTGAGAGGCCAATACCAGATGAGCACTGAAGACGACAACAAGGGCGGTCGACGTCCTCCATTCGGACGCGGCGAAGGTCGCGGAGACCGCCCGGCTGGCACGCGTGGTGAACGCGGTGAGCGCCACTCCGGCCCCCGTGATGACAAATTTCGCGATGATCGCCCCCGTCGTGACGACGATCGTGGTGCGCCACGCAAGTTCGGATCGCGCGCGCCACAGGAAGGCGATGATAGCAGCGAGCGTATTGCCAAGCGTCTGGCACGTGCGGGCATTGCATCGCGCCGCGAAGCTGAAACCATGATTGCGGCAGGCCGCATTTCCGTCAATGGCAAGGTGCTCAGCACGCCGGCTGTGAACGTGAAGCGCAGCGATGTCATCACGGTTGATGGCAAGCAGCTTAAGCAGGCTGAGCGTACACGTCTGTGGCTCTATCATAAGCCTGCGGGTCTGGTGACGACAAACCGCGATCCCGAAGGTCGCCCGACGGTGTTTGAGGCGCTGCCCGCAGAAATGCCGCGCGTCCTTTCGGTTGGACGTCTCGACATCAACACCGAAGGTCTGCTGTTGCTGACCAATGATGGTGGCCTCTCGCGGGTTCTGGAACTGCCTTCGACCGGCTGGCTGCGTCGCTATCGTGTGCGCGCCCATGGCAAGGTGACACAGGCGCAGCTTGATGAGCTGAAAAACGGTATTGCCGTAGAGGGCATTTTCTACGGCAGCATCGAAGCAACGCTTGAGCGTGAACAGGGTGCCAATGTCTGGATTTCGATTGGTCTGCGCGAAGGCAAAAACCGCGAAGTCAAGAATATCCTTGGCGCGCTCGGTCTGACTGTTGGCCGACTGATCCGCGTTTCATTCGGCCCTTTCCAGCTTGGCGATCTTGAAGAAGGCGGCGTGCGCGAAATTCGTGGTCGCATCCTGCGTGACCAGCTTGGCGAAAAGCTTGTCGAGGAATCGGGTGCTGATTTTGATGCGCCAATTCTCAACGAGTTTTCCAATACGGTTGTTCAGGGTCGCACTGCGCGCGAAATGGAGCAGCGGGAACCGCGCGAAGCAGAAGGCGAATATCGCCGTCAGCCGCGTGAACGCGAATGGATTTCCAGTCAGCCAGAGCGCCGCAAGCCTCAAGAGAAAAAAGAAGACAAGGTTGAGCCGCGTCGTCGTGGCAACTCCAATGTCTGGATGGCCTCCGGTGCACGCCCACAGGGTGAAAAAGCTGCTGCACTCAAGGCCGCGCGCGCTACCGCTCGTGGTGAGCGGGCCAGCCGCTCCGATGGTGATTTGCAATCGCGTCCGCGTCGTTCAGCTGATGGCGATCAGCGTCGTAATGAAGGTCGCGAGGATCGTCCTCGTCGCTTTGAGGGTCGTTCGGAAGGCCGTTTTGATAAGCAGGGCGGTCGTCCAGAAGGACGTTCGGCACCACGCACGCCGCGTCCGGAAGGTGATTTCCAGTCGCGTCCGCGCCGCGAAGAAGGACGCGAAGACCGTCCTCGTCGTTTTGAAGGTCGTCCGGAAGGCAGACAAGAAGGCCGTCCCGAGGGTCGTTATGAACCCCGCACACCACGTCCAGAAGGCCGCGATGATCGCAAACAAGAGCGTCGTCCAGGCAAGCGCGAGCGCGCTGAGCTGAAGGGCGAAGGCGGCGAAAGATCATCCGGCGGTTATGAAGGCCGCAGCTTCGGCAAGCCTTCGGGCCCGCGTAGCGAAGGTCGTTTCGGCGGCGGCAATGCTGAGCGTGGTCCACGCTCCAGCGGCCCACGTTCGGGTGGCGGTGAAGGTCGCGGCCCGTCGAAGAGCTCAGGCGGTTTTGGCAAGGGTCCGGATCGCGGTGGCTCAGGTGGCAAGCCCGGCGGTAAGCCTGCAGGTGGAAAGCCAAGAGGCGGCAAGCCAGGGGGCAGTGGTGCGGATCGTCGGCGGTAAACACCGCGGGCGAGCGCTCGTAACACCCGCAACAAATGCGATCCGTCCAACAACGGATCGCACACGTGAGAGCCTTTTCAACATTCTCGCGCATAGTTTTCCGGACAAAGTGGACGGCGGACGTGTTCTCGACCTCTTTGCAGGGACGGGTGCTCTAGGCCTTGAATCGATGTCGCGTGGCGCGCGCTATGCTGTTTTCGTTGAGGAATCGGCGGAAGGGCGTGGCATTCTTCGTCAGAACATTGAGGCCTTTGGCTTGCAGGGCCAGACCAAAGTTTTGCGTCGTGATGCCTGCAAGCTTGGCGAGGCAGGCACAATGGAGCCGTTTGATCTGGTTTTTGCTGACCCACCTTATGGTCGTCGCATGGGTGAAAAGGCACTTTTGTCTGCACTTGAAGGCAATTGGCTTAATCCTGACGCACTTCTGGTGCTTGAAGAGGACGCAGAAGCATCGCTTGAACTTGATGAACGATTCGTCGTGCGTGAAGAGCGGAATTATGGCGGCACCATCATTCGCCTCATCCAGTTGAAGCAAAGCTGAAAAATTACCGGAACCGGGAAACTGGCCCCGGCAATATTTGATTTTATTTTAAGACATTTCGCTGAAGTTTTGAGCGAAATGGAAACTGATTGGAGATGTCGCTTGGTGCATAACCCCTCACTCCGGCGCTTATTGTTGTCTACGGCACTCGGTTTCGTACTGATATTGCCGCTGGCATCTGGTTCCGTTCAGGCGCAAACGGCAGCTCCGGCTGCAACGACCGAGACCGCTGCGTCGCCGTCGCCTCAAAAACTGCCCGACATAAAGCATTCCGACGACATCAGCAGCTTCACCCTTGAAAATGGGTTGAAAGTCGTGGTTATCCCGGATCATCGCGCTCCTGTCTTGACCCAGATGATCTGGTATCATGTGGGTTCGGCTGATGAGGCTGCGGGCAAGTCAGGCATCGCACATTTTCTCGAACATCTGATGTTCAAGGGCACCAAGACCTATCCGGCAGGCGAATTTTCGGCAAAAATCGCGGCCATTGGTGGTCAGGAAAACGCGTTCACTTCTTACGATTACACAGCTTATTTTCAGCGCGTGACACCCGATGCACTTGAAATGGTGATGGGGTATGAATCGGACCGGATGGCCAATCTGGTGCTTGATGAAGAGGCTGTCACTACCGAGCGTGACGTGATCCTTGAAGAGCGCAGCATGCGGGTGGATTCCAATCCCGCGGCCATGCTGATGGAAAACAGTGACGCGGCACTTTTCTATAATCATCCCTATCGCGTGCCGGTTATCGGCTGGCGGCAGGAAATGGAAAAGCTCAGCCTTAAAGATGCTATTGATTTTTATCAGCAATATTACACACCCAATAACGCAACGCTGATAATTGCCGGCGATGTGACGCCAGAACGCGTCCGCGATCTCGTGATGAAAACATGGGCAACGATCCCCAAGCGCGCGGAAGTTCTGCCGCGTGAGCGTCCGCAGGAACCGGTAAAACATGCAGCGCGCATTGTGACATTGCATGATGCACGTGTCAGCACTCCGTCATTCCGTGTCTCATGGCTGGTGCCATCTTATGCCAATGAAAAGCGCTTCCCCAATGTGAAAGAGGGCGATGCGCCTGCGCTTGATCTTTTGGGCGAGATTCTGGGCGGTTCGCTGCGCTCGCGACTTTATCAGGAACTGATCGTCAAACAGGGCATCGCGTCCAATACGGGTGCGAGCTATGATGGCGATGCGCTTGATGATGGCACTTTCTCGGTTTACGGCTCGCCACAGACTGGCACAACATTGGCGGAAGTGGAAAAGGCTGTTGAGACGGAAGTTGCGCGTATCATTAAGGATGGTGTGACGCAGGAAGAACTCGATCAGGCACGCAATCGGTTCCTGAAAGCCGTAATTTTTGCCCGGGACAGTCAGTCTGGCATGGCGCGTATTTATGGTTCAACTTTGTCGATTGGCCAGAACATTGAAGACATTCAGAAGTGGCCAGAGTTGATCAAATCCGTAACGGTTGAGCAGATCAAGGATGCGGCGGACCGTTATCTTGTGAAGGATCAGTCGGTGACGAGCTATCTCCTGCCACCTGACACCGAGCCGGAAAATGCACGTGAAAACCCGAATGCAGCGGCTGACAATGCGGGAGACAATGGCGCGGGAGGAGCAATCCAGTGAGTAAGGTTGTTGTTTTGAACATTCTGCGTGCGAAAAATGCCATTGCTGCCGTGGTATCGTCCATGCTGCTGCTGGCAGCACTGAGCATCCCCGCCAATGCAATTGAAATTCAGGAAGTCGTTTCGCCAAAAGGCATCAGGGCCTGGCTGGTTGAAGACAATTCCGTGCCACTTGTTTCGATGCGTTTTTCATTCAAGGGCGGAACATCGCAGGATCCAGGCGGTAAGGAAGGCCTTGCCAATCTGATGACAGGCCTCTTCGATGAAGGCGCTGGCGATCTAGATTCCGACAGCTTTCAGGAGCGCATTGATAATCTCGGTGCGGAAATGAGCTTCTCGGCTTCGCCTGATTCCGTCTCCGGCAATATTCGTATGCTGGCCGAAAACCGCGATGCGGTAAACGATCTTCTGGCACTTGCCGTCAACAAGCCGCGCTTTGATCAGGATGCGATTGATCGTATTCGCCAGCAGGTCGTTGCAAGCATTGAAGCATCGCAGCGCAATCCCTCGACGATCGCGTCGCGCAAGTTTTCCGAAGTTCTTTATGGTAACCATCCCTATGGTCGCCCGGATGACGGCACCGTCAAATCTCTACAGTCAATCACCCGTGATGACCTTGTCAATTTTCACCGCAAGAATTTTGCGCGTGATCGGCTGACGATCGGTGTTGTTGGATCGATCAACGCCAAGGATCTTGGCGAAATGCTCGACAAGGTGTTTGGCGATCTGCCTGCAAATGCGGAACTGGTGCCTGTGCCGGATGCAAACCTCGCGCTTGGTACAACGACCAGCCTCAGCTTTGACATGCCGCAGACATCGATTAGCTTTGTCTATCCGGCTGTTCCGCGCAAGGACGACGAGTTTTTTGCGTCCTACCTGATGAACCATATTCTGGGGGGTGGTTTTACCTCGCGTCTTTATGCAGAAGTGCGTGAAAAGCGTGGTCTGGCCTATTCGGTTTCGTCATCGATGGCGTTGCGTGATCATGTTTCGGCGCTGACGATTTCGACTGCCACACGTCCTGACAAAGCGCAGGAATCACTCAAGATCATTCGTGAGCAGGTGGCGAAAATGGCGAATGAAGGCCCAACGGAGGCCGAGCTTGCCGCAGCCAAGAACTATCTCAAGGGTTCTTATGCGGTCAACAATCTCGATTCTTCGGTGTCGATTGCCGATACGCTCGTTGGTCTTCAGGAAGCAGAGCTTGATCGTGATTATATCGATAAGCGCAATGAGCTGATCGATGCTGTGACGCTTGATCAGGTAAAAGCTATTGCCAAAAAGCTTCTGGAAGCAGAACCTGCAATTCTGATTTTCGGGCCAGCCCAGTCGTAAGTTGCCTAAGTCTTAGTTGGCGCAGTCCTAACTGCAGGAAGAACAGCATGGATAGTACCGTGCCATCATCTCCGCGCATCGCCGTCGCTTTTGGCGGCGGTGGCGCTCGCGGTATTGCGCATATCCACATTATCGAAGTTCTTGATGAACTTGGTATCAAGCCTGTGGCGATTGCCGGTTCATCAATCGGCTCGATTGTAGGTGCTGGCATGGCCAATGGCATGAGCGGTACGGAAATTCACGAATATATGGCAGCGATTTTCAATCGCCGTTCGGAAGTGGCCCGGCGCATGTGGCAGGCCCGTCCCGAGCGCTGGGTTGAACTGCTAAAAGGTGGCTTTCGCGTTAGCCAGTTCAATATCGAAAAAATACTCGATGTCTTTCTGCCAGCGGCGTTGCCAGAAAATGTCGAGGAGTTGAAAATTCCGATGAGCATAACTGCCTCGGATTTTCATGCAGCCACAGAACTCAACATCGAACAAGGTGATCTGCGCTCGGCGATTGCTGCTTCCTGTGCTATTCCGCCTGTGTTCAGACCTGTGCGCCGCGATGGGCGTATTCTGGTGGATGGCGGATTGCTTAATCCTGTGCCCTTCGATCTTTTGTTCGATAAGGCTGATATTGTGATTGGTATTGATGTTGTCGGAGCCCCGGTGGGGCCGGATGATTATATGCCGACAACCATTGAAGCGGTGATGGGCGCCAACCAGCTCACCATGTGCTCGATCATCGAAAACAAGTTCCGCAACCGTCCGCCGCATATATTTCTGCGTCCGAATGTCGAGCGGATAGGTCTGCTCGATTTTTTGAAATTCGAGCAGATATTGTCGCAAAGTGTGGATATTCGCGACGAGTTAAAGCACGCTCTTGATATGGTGCTGAGCGGCAAGCCTGCCGCTGCTGCTTCCTGAGTATTTTCAGCAAAAGTACGAAGCAGTTTTGCGTAGGATAATGCGAATAATTAAAGGAGCTTACTCTGCAGCAACGGCTGACGGCGAGCCTTCGTCGACCTTGGCAACGGCATCCATATCGTCGCCAGCCTTGTCAATGCGCTGCCCTTCGCGTGCAGGTTTGACCAGAGGTTCTGGCGTAACTGGCTTGTTGAACAGCAGATAGCGTCCTGCCATGATCCCTTCCGATGCCTGCACATGCAAACGGTCTTCGTCGCGCTGACGCACATCTTCGCGAATTTCATAGGCGGCTGATTCCGATAGCCCAAGACCTTCAAGGGTTCGCTGACCAAACAGCAGACCCGATTCGAATGTTTCGCGCAGCTCATATTCCACACCCTGTCCACGCAGTTGCAGCGTGTGCTCGCGGTCATAGGAGCGCACAAACAGGCGCACGTCCGGATATTCGGACTGAATGAGATTGACGATGCGGTTGGTGACTTCTTTCTTATGCGTGCAGACGGCAACGATTTTCGCCTTGCGAATGCCTGCAGCTTCAAGCACGTCTTTGCGGGTGCCATCGCCAAAATAAATGCGGAAACCGAATTTACCCGCCGCACGTACGCGATTTGGGGAATTGTCGATCACTGTTACATCAATGCCGCCTGCCAGCAATATCTGCGCCGAAATCTGCCCGTAGCGCGAAAAACCGATCATCAGCACGTCCGAGCCAGCACCCTCGAAATTCTCTTCGATGACGTCCTCGGTCTTTTCTTTGATGAGAAGCTTTGAACCGATAGCAACAGAAAGCGGCGTCAGCGCCATGGAAACGGTGACGGCTGCTATAAGCTCGGAACTCAGCGCGCTTGAAATGACTGCTGCGGCAGCGGCCGCCGAAAACAACACGAACGCAAATTCACCGCCCTGTGGCAGCAAGAATGCGATTCGTATCGCGTCATTGTGGTTCGAGCGGAAGATGCGGCATAGAATATAAGTGATGGCCGCTTTTACGATCATGAAAATCGGAACGGCAATCAGGATTGTCTTCCAATATTGCAGGATAACGGTGAGGTTGAGCGAAAGACCGACAGCCACGAAAAACAGGCCGAGGAAAATTCCACGGAAAGGTTCGATGTCGGCTTCAAGCTCGTGCCGATAGGACGATTCGGCCAGCAGAACGCCTGCAATGAATGCACCCATAGCCATGGATAAACCCGCTGCTTGCAACAAGCTTGCCGATCCCAGCACAACAAAAAGCGCTGCTGCAATCATCACCTCTCGCGCGCCGGTATTGGCAATGATACGAAACATCGGATTGATCAGATAGCGACCCGCAATCACCAGTGCTGCAATGGCTGCGATTGCCGTTATCAGATGAAAGCCTGCACTTGCTTGTGATGGTTCATTGGGTGAGAGTGCAGGAATAATCGCAAGGATCGGCACGATTGCCAGATCCTGAAACAACAATATCGCAAATGCGCGCTGGCCGTGTTTCTGGTTGGTTTCGGCTCTGTCTTCAAGCACCTGCATAGCGAATGCGGTTGAAGACAATGCCAGACCAAAGCCAATAATTATGGCGGCTTCTGTGCTCAGATCAGCCAGATAGAGGCCAAGAGCTGCAAGTGCTGAACCGGTCAGGATCACCTGTGCCGCGCCGAGACCAAATATTGCATGCCGCAATGCCCAGAGGCGCGATGGTTTGAGTTCAAGCCCGATAATGAACAGCAGGAACACGACGCCGAGTTCGGAAAAATGCAGAAGGTCTTCGCCGTCCGCGATGAGGCGCGCTACCGGACCAATTACGATGCCAGCGGCGAGATAGCCCAGAACCGTGCCCAAACCAAGTCGCTTGAACAACGGCGCTGCGATGATCGCGCCACCCAGAATCATCAGGGCCTGTAAGTAGAGACTTCCGCCGGTTGCGACCATGTTATGCTCTTAGGTTATGCGCTTGAAATTTGAAGAATGTGGGGAGCTTACCTTGAAGCTCCCGGATTTCGGCAATATAGAAACAAGATATGGCTCTAATCAGCCTGATGTCGAACGATTTGACGATATTTTTCGCAAACTCCCATTACGGTTGGTTATATCTCGTGGTTGCCAGTCTGGTTCAGTTATGCCCCTGTTGTCTTGGATAATGTAATGATTTCAGATAATTCTTCGGAAAAACTCGTTGATCGTGCAGCGCGTCTTGTGGACGCTGCAAAGCGTGCGGGGGCTGATCATGCTGACGCGGTTGTGATCCGCGCGCGCTCGGTGAGCGTTTCGGTCAGGCTTGGCAAGGTTGAGGGAACCGAATCGTCTGAGAGCGATGATTTTTCTCTGCGTGTGTTTGTCGGACGTCGCATCGCCAGTGTTTCGGCCAATGCCGGAAGTGATCCGGCACAATTGGCGGAACGCGCAGTTGCAATGGCGCGGGTCGCACCGGAAGATCCTTTCGAGCAGCTCGCTGATCCGGAATTGCTCGTAAAATCACCGCGTGATCTTGATCTTTTCGACACGATTGAGATTAACACCGCTCGTCTGACAGAAGATGCATTGGCCACAGAAGCAGCCGCTCGCGCTGTTCAGGGCGTGAGCAATTCGGGTGGTGCAGGTGCATCGCGCAGCATGGGCGGGCTTGTGCTCGTTACATCATCGGGCTTTTCGGGCGAATATGCAGCAACGCGTTTTGGTCGCTCTGTATCTGCAATTGCGGGCGAGGGCACGAAGATGGAACGCGACTATGATTTTAGCTCGCGCCTCCATTTTGCCGATCTCGATACGCCTGAAAATATTGGCAGACGGGCAGGCGAACGTGCTGTTCGCCGTCTGGGTGCAAGACAGGCAAAAACCGGACCGGTCACTGTTGTTTTTGATCCGCGTCTGGCGCGCGGTATTGCCGGCCATCTTGCCAGCGCTATCAATGGTGCTTCGGTTGCGCGCAAGACAAGCTTTCTGCGCGATAGCCTCGGCAGGCAGATTTTAAAAGCAGGAATCAATGTCACCGACGATCCTTTGCGTGTTCGCGGGTCATCATCGCGTCCATTTGATGGCGAAGGCATTGAAGGCCAACCGCTGACCATGGTTGAAAACGGTGTGTTGGCACATTGGCTGTTGTCGGGCTCAACCGGTCGTGAACTTGGGCTTCTGGGCAATGGTCGCGGCGTGCGTTCGGGGTCGGGCATCTCGCCAGCATCCACGAATTTCGCCATTGAACCGGGTACGGAATCGCCGGAAGACCTGATCCGCTCGGTTGGCACGGGTTTTTATGTGACGGAAGTTTTTGGTCAGGGCGTCGATATGATCACTGGCCAATATAGTCGTGGTGCATCGGGTTTCTGGATTGAGAATGGCGAGTTGGCCTATCCGGTCAGTGAAGTGACGATTGCGTCAAATCTTAAGGACATGTTCTTCAACATGACCCCCGCTTCCGACATTGACCGGAATTTTGGCATGACGGCCCCAACCCTTGTGATTGAAGGCATGACCCTTGCCGGAAATTGAGAAACGAAAAGATATCCAAAGTGAGCTGGAACTTCTGCGCCATGCGGCGCGCGAGGCTGGCCGCATCGCTATGCGCTATTTTGGTCAGTCGCCGGAAGTCTGGTTAAAAGATGGCCAGTCGCCGGTCAGTGAAGCGGATTTCGCTGTTGATCGCTATCTCAAGCAAGTGCTGCTTGAAGCGCGCCCCGATTATGGCTGGATTTCGGAAGAGACAACCGATGATCGCGCCGCTGCGGTGCGAAGCCGCGCATTTGTGATCGATCCGATTGATGGAACGCGCGGATATATCAATGGACAGGCGCAGTGGTGTGTCAGTGTCGCTATTGTGGAGGATGGAAAGCCGATTGCCGGCGTGTTGCAATGTCCTGCGCTCAACGAGGTGATCGAGGCAGGCAAGGGATCTGGCGCATCGCAAAATGGTATGCCTATTAAAACCCGTTTGCCGCCCGCCGGTGAAAAAATTTCAATCGCTTCGGCCAAAAGAATGGTCGATGTTCTGCCCGAAAGCTGGCGTGACAGGGCGATTATTCATCCTTATGTACCCTCGCTTGCCTATCGTATTGCGATGGTTGCGCGTGGAGATATTGCTGGCACCTTCATTCGGCCAAATTCCCATGATTGGGACTTGGCTGCGGCAGACCTCATTTTGAGTGAGTCGGGTGGAGCACTCTTGAACCATGATGCCCGGCCTCTCACTTATGGTGGACCGACCCTGCAGCATGGTGCGCTGGTAGCCTCCAGTGGAAACCTTTTGCAGGAAATGTTGAGTGTTGTCGCGGACTGGCCATTAAGCTAATCATGCGGACGAACCAAACTTGTTCAGGGAATAATTTTATGAGTGTCGAAGGCGACAAAAAGCAGCTTCTTCATCTGGTATTTGGCGGCGAGCTGAAGAAGCTTGGAACCGTTCAGTTCCGCGATCTCGATAATCTCGATGTCGTTGGCATTTACCCGGATTACGAATCTGCAAAGACTGCCTGGAAGTCCAAGGCGCAGCAGACCGTTGATAATGCGCATATGCGTTATTTCATTGTCCATCTGCACCGTTTGCTGGACCCGGAAGGCGTGGACCTGAAGGCGGAATAAGCGCTTTTGTCCGCCCCGCGCAAAGATCAGATGGCAGAAATAAAAAGCGCAGCGCATAAAGGTGCGCGCAGCCGCTCGGATGGTTTTGCCAAGCGCCTGTGGCGCCGCATTCGCGGCCCGCTGGCGCGCTCGGCATTCGTTAAGTCCGCGCTGGTTCAGCTGATTTCCAGCTATCTGAAATTCGTGCATCTGACCAATCCGCGCCTTAAGGGTTCTGCGGATATCAAACGCCTCCTTCGAGAAAACAGCCCCTCCATCGTGACGTTCTGGCATGGCCAGCACATCATGGCGCCGGTGGTGCGTCCACATGATTTGGCTGTGGTTGCAATGTTCTCGCGCAGTAATGATGCTGAACTTAATGCGCGCATTGCTGAAAAATTCGGTTTTATCACCGTGCGCGGTTCAGGCGGTCGTGGTGAGGGCAATTCCGCAAAAAAAGGCGGCGCACGCGCGCTTCTGACGTTGAAAAATGCCCTGAAAAAGGGACAATCGGCATCGATGATTGCCGATATTGCCCATGGCAAGGCGCGGGAAGCGGGCGAGGGAATTATTTTGCTGGCCAAACTCTCAGGCCGGCCAATAATGCCTTTTGCATATGCTTTTTCGCGGAATCATGTTTTGCATAAGACGTGGGATAAGACCACTATCCCCTTACCATTTGGCCGCTCGATGATTGTTTGCGGAGAGCCGGTCTGGGTGGATGAAAATGCCGATGAGGCACAATTGGAAGAAAAGCGCATGGAATTGACGCGCCAGCTTAATGACGCGACGATCAAAGCCTATGCCGCATTGGAGGCAGCGAAATGAGTGAACGTTGGGCACGAAACATGTTGTCGGCCTATCGTATACTCGGCTCCGCCGCCTATCCATTTATCGGGACTTATATTTCCTATCGTGCATCGCGCGGCAAAGAAGAGCGTTTGCGGCGCGGCGAGCGTTACGGCAAGACCGCTATTCCTCGTCCGCAAGGTCCGGTGATCTGGGCGCATGCTGCAAGTGTTGGCGAATCGGTGGCGATTGCGCCGCTGATTGAATGCATTGCTGCGGCGGGTATCCATGTGGTGATGACGACCGGAACCGTCACATCTGCTAAGCTTGTTGCGGATCAGCTCGGCAATCAGGTTATCCATCAATATGCGCCGCTTGATCTGCAACCAGCGGTCAATAATTTCCTTGATCACTGGAAACCCGATCTGGCGATTGGCTGCGAATCTGAGATTTGGCCTGCAACCGTGCTTTCGCTTGGCACACGCCACATTCCGCATGTTCTGGTGAATGGCCGTTTGTCTGACCGATCTTTTGCGGCATGGCAGAAGCGCCCGGAACTGGCGGAAGCTCTGTTTGAAAATTTTGCGCATGTGATTGCCCAATCTGAACTTGACGGTGATCGTTTCCGCGCGCTCGGCGCAAGGCCGGTGAGCGTTTCGGGTAATCTCAAAGTTGATACGGCGCCTGCACCTGCTGACCCGCAGGCTCTTGCGACAATTAAGAGCCAGATTGCCGGACGGCGCACATGGGCTGCGATTTCCACGCATGATGGCGAGGAAGAAATCGCTGCTGAAGTGCATCAGATGCTCAAAGTCCGCTATCCGCGTCTGGTGACCATTATTGTACCGCGTCATCCCAACCGCGCACCCGCCATTGAAGCGATGCTTGGTGCAAAGGGCTTGAAGGTTGCGGCACGTAGCCGTGGTGATGAGATCGAGGCCGACACCGATATTCTGCTGGGTGATACTATCGGAGAGATGGGGCTTTACCTGCAACTGACCGATATTGCATTTATTGGCAACTCGCTGACAAAGGAAGGCGGACATAATCCGCTTGAGCCAGCGATGATGGGCACGGCAGTGCTTACCGGCAAGAATGTGCAAAATTTTCGCGAATCTTTTCAGCGCCTCATCAAAAATGGTGGCGCACGTGTCGTAAAAGATCGCAATATGCTCGCTGGAGCTATCAATTTCCTGTTTAACAATCCGCAGCATTTGCAAACGATGATCAATGCTGGTGCGGATACCGTGAAAGACATGCGCGGTGCACTGAATCGCACCTTGAATTCGCTGGAACCGTTTATTCAGCCGCTGGTGCTGCAAGCGCAGTTGCCGGGCAATCGCAATGATGCGGCCTTTATCAATGGCGGCATCTGATCATGGCGAGCGAGGCACCGCCCTTCTGGTGGGGAAAGCCTGACTGGCGGGCCTATGGGCTTGCTCCGCTATCGTGGGTCTATGGTGCTGTTGCAGGCCGCAGGCTTTTAAAGGCCGAACCACCAAAAATTGCAGCACCCGTACTTTGCATCGGCAATTTTACGGTCGGTGGCGCGGGCAAGACCCCAACGGCGATTGCTTTTGCCAAGGCTGCAAAAGAGCGTGGTTTGCGCCCCGGCATTGTTTCGCGTGGCTATGGCGGCAATTACACGGGTCTGCATATTGTCAATCCGTCGAATGACAGCGCACGTCATGTTGGTGATGAGCCGCTTTTATTGGCGCGTCATGCGCCGGTAGCACTTTGCCCGGATCGACTAAAGTCCGCTCAAGAGCTGCTCAAACGTGGCTGCGATTTTATCATCATGGATGATGGTTTCCAGAGTGCGCGCCTTTATGCTGATTTTTCATTGCTGGTGGTCGATTCGACGCGTGGTATTGGCAATGGACACGTGATTCCGGCCGGCCCTCTGCGCGCAAGCTTAACCGAACAGTTGCGCAAAACTGATGCACTGCTGCGCATTGGCAAAGGACGCGAGGCTGATTTTGTTGTGCGCCAGGCATCGCGCGCCGGACGCCCCATCTATGAGGCGCAATTGCAGCCATCTTCTTCATCGGAAGTGAAAGCCAGACGCTGGCTGGCCTTTGCTGGTATCGGCAACCCTGCGAAGTTCTTTGCAAGTGTAGCGCAGGCAGGCGGCGAAGTGGTTGAAAACCGGATGTTTCCTGATCACTACAGCTATCAGCCAGATGATCTTCGCAAGCTGACTGAAACCGCACATAAGCTTGGCCTTGGATTGATCACAACAGCCAAGGATCATGTTCGCCTTACGACCATGAGCGATGTGCCGGGTGAGTTCATTCGTGATCTGGCGGTGCTTGATATCGATTTGCAATTTGAGCGCAAGGACGCGCAGCGCCATATTCTTGATATGGCAGTTGAGCGGTTCAAAACCCGCTCGCTTGCTTGATTATCAGGCCTTCTTGCGGCTGCGCAGTTCCGGATTGAGTTCGAGCTCACGTTCGTAGGAAATCAGCCCGGTTGCATAGGGTTCCTGACGCGCAACGCTCCAGTATTTCAGCTCGTCGAGCGGAATCTGTGCACTTGAGACGGCGCAGGCGACATACGAACCGTGCTTCACGATTTCGAAATCGCCATCAAGATAGCGAAGGACAGCTTCGGAAGAGCGGGGTGATTCAAATCTGTTCATTGTGTAATTCCTTGATGCTGAAATCTATCAAGTGGCGATTGTTCCGTCCAGCGAATGCTTATCGCCTTCCGAACAATCGTTCAATGTCGGTGAGTTTCAGTTCGATATAGGTCGGGCGTCCGTGATTGCAGGTCCCTGAGCCGGGTGTTGCTTCCATATCGCGCAGAAGTGCGTTCATTTCTTCGGGTTTCATTCGCCGTCCCGAGCGTACCGAACCATGACAGGCCATGGTGGCGGCAACGTGATTGAGCGTGGCTTTGAGGCCATCGGATGTATCATGCTCCGCAACCTCATCTGCCAGATCGCGAATGAGTTGCTGTACATTCATTTCGCCAAGCATGGCAGGCGTTTCGCGCACGGCAATCGCACCGGGGCCGAATTGTTCAATACCAAGCCCAAATCGCGCAAGCGTTTCAGAATGGGTTACAAGTCGTTCAGCATCTTCTTCGGTAAGATCGACAATTTCAGGAATGAGCAGCATTTGTCCTGCTATCGGGCGTGCGTGGAGCGCATCTTTCAACGCTTCATAGACAAGACGTTCGTGGGCGGCATGTTGATCCACGATCACCAGACTGTCTTCTGTCTGTGCGACGATGTAATTTTCGTGGATCTGCGCACGTGCGGCCCCTAACGGCTTCTGCATTAGTTCGACGGGAGCTTCCGCGATTGTTGCACGCGCATCGGATGAAGGCTGCGAAAAAGGCTCGATAGTTGCCGGTGCATCTTCGCGAAATGCAGGGATATGATCGAAATCGAGCGGCTTATGGGCAGGATGGGCTGTTTGCGGCGACCATTCAGAGCGCGGCGCGGGCGCGGTCGTGCGCCAATTTTGCGATGTATAATTGTTTGTCGTCTGACGTGGCTGAAACCCTTCGGCCCGAAACGCCTGCAACATGGCTTCCGCACCGCTGGTTGCTGGTCGGATACCCGATTGTGCGAGCACCTGCTTGATTGCGCCAACGATGAGGCCACGCACCAGACCGGGATCGCGGAACCGCACATCGGCTTTGGCCGGATGCACGTTTACGTCCACCAAGGCTGGATCAAGCGTGAGGAAAAGCACTGCGACCGGATGCCGGTCACGCGCAATCACATCGGAATAAGCACCGCGCAGCGCACCGAAAATCTGCTTGTCGCGAACCGGGCGGCCATTCACATAGGCAAACTGATGCAGCGCATTGCCCCGGTTGAAAGAGGGGATGCCTGCAAAACCCGCAAGTCTCACGCCATCGCGCTCCGCATCGATTGCAAGAGCATTTTCGGAAAATTCCTTGCCGAGAATCTGGCCGATACGTTCTAACGTTGCATCCGCGCCGCTGCCCGTTGCGGGCAGTTCCAGCGGCGTGCGATCCGTGCCACCGAGCGAAAAACGCACATGCGGAAAGGCGATGGCGATCCGTTTTACAATATCGGTGATGGCAGTGGCTTCTGCGCGATCTGTCTTCATGAATTTGAGGCGCGCAGGCGTCGCATAGAAAAGATCACGCACTTCGGCAATCGTGCCACGATTGAGCGCTGAGGGGCGTGGGCCTTCCAGATGTCCGCCATTGACGACAACTTCAAAGCCGGATTCCGCATCCCGCGGGCGCGATTTCAGCGTCAGCTTTGAAACAGAACCAATCGACGGTAAGGCCTCGCCGCGAAAACCCAGTGCGCGAATATCATGCACATCATCGGAGAGTTTCGAGGTGCAATGGCGCGAGACTGCCAGCGGCAACTCGTTGGATGGAATGCCCGAACCATTATCGGTCACGCGCAAAAGCGTCTTGCCGCCACCTGCGGTTACAACCTCAATACGGGTTGCGCCTGCATCGATGGCGTTTTCGACAAGTTCCTTGATCACGCTGGCGGGGCGTTCAATCACCTCGCCAGCGGCAATCTGGTTGATAATGGTTTCGCTTAAGTGCCGAATTGTCATGGCACGACTATAACGGATTCGCTTCTACGGAGAACCAGCTATTGTTCCGGTCTTCTTCTTTGCGCATTATCCCGCGCAAAACCGCTTCGCACTTTTGCTGGAAATGCTTTAAGTACGCCCGTAAATATCGTCGTAACGCACAATGTCGTCTTCACCGAGATACTCACCGCTTTGCACTTCGATCAGCACCAATGGCAGAATGCCGGGGTTTTCCAGGCGGTGTTTGAAGCCGCAGGGAATATAGGTTGACTGATTGTTGGTCAGCAGGATTTCCCGTTCGCCATTGACGACTTTGGCTGTACCGGACACCACAATCCAATGCTCCGAACGGTGATGGTGCGCTTGCAGGCTCAAACGGCGGCCGGGCTTAACCTCGATGCGCTTGATCTTGAAGCCATCGCCTTCTTCAAGAACCGTATAGGTTCCCCAAGGACGATGCGCAGTGCGGTGTAGCTTGGCCGCTTCATGGCCCTTTGAACGCAGCTTGTTAAACACCTTGCGCACGTCCTGTGCCTTGTCGCGATGGGCGACCAGCAAAGCATCCGGTGTATCGACGACCAGTAGATCATGAACGCCCACAAGACTTACAAGGCGGGTTTCCGAAAGGACAAAACTGTCGGTCGTATCTTCAAGCACGGTTTCGCCACGCAGGCGGTTGCCTTCGGCGTCTGGTTCGATCAAGTCGGCCATCGCCGCCCAAGAACCGATGTCCGACCAGCCGCAGGATACGGGAACGCAGGCAATGTTGTCGGCCTTTTCCATGACTGCGTAGTCGATGGAGATTGCAGGCGTTGCTGCAAACTGGTCACGCGCGATTTCCAGTGTTTTGGTTTCACCATTCACGCCGCGTCGCGAGTGCTCAAGTGCTGCTTTTGCACCTGCCAGCACTTCTGGTGCATGGCTCTGCATGGCATCGATCATCGTTGATGCCTTGAAACAGAACATGCCGGAATTCCAGTAATACTGACCGCTTTCGACATAGGTTTGCGCGGTGGCAGCATCTGGCTTTTCGACAAAGCGCAGAACATCGTCGCCATTGACTTCGATGTAGCCAAAGCCAGTTTCCGGGCTGTTAGGAACGATGCCGAATGTCACGATGCGACCAGAATCGGCAAGCGCGCGCGCTTTTAAAACAGCTTGCGCAAAAGAAACCTCATCTTCAATCAGGTGATCTGCAGGCATGATCAGCAAGGTTGCATCCGGACCATAGGTCGATGCCGATTGAAGAGCTGCCAATGCTACGGCCGGGGCGGTATCGCGGCCAAGCGGTTCCAGCAGAAATGTATTGTCTATTTTGCGTGCGCCAGCATCTGCATATGCATCGAGCGTCAGAAACAGAAAATCGCGGTTTGTGACCGTCAAAACCTGTTCGACATCGTCAAGATGCGATGCGCGTGCATAGGTTTTTCCGATCAGCGTGCCGCCATCGGGCAGTTCGATGAAAGGCTTTGGGTGAGCGTCGCGCGAAAGCGGCCAGAGTCTGGAACCAGAACCGCCACTGATGATAACCGGAATAAAGCTCATTTGCTGTTGGCATCCTTCGTTGCGTTACGGGCGATCTCAAGTCCCATGGTCAAAAGTTGCGTGGCCTGTTCTTCGGTCTCAGCTTCTACATAGCAGCGCAGCTCCGGTGCATTGCCGGAAGCCCTGTAATGCACGGCATTGCCGGAGGCAAAAAACAGCTTCACACCGTCGATTGTTTCAAAGCGCACAACGGGATCGCCAATCGGAAAAAGCTGCACTCGCGCATCTTCCTGCGTGATGACGGACAAGAAAGCAGCGCTCTTTTCCTGCGGCACGTTCTGCAAACGGTCGCTCAATGCAATGCGGAAGCCATAGCTATGTGCGATTTCGGATAGCGGCTTTTGCGTCTGTTTGATGGTGCTAAGGCACGCAAGAATAGGCAGCAGCGCGTCGCGGGTGGGGAGTGCAGATAATTTCTGCCCGTTCTTATCAATTGTGCTGCCGAGCAGCACGCCGCCATTGGCTTCAAAGCCGACCACGCTTTTTGCATTGTCAGCCAAAGCCTGCTGCATTCCGGCAATCACATAAGGCGAGCCGACGCGTGTGCGCAGAACGCGCGCGAATTTTCCACATTCTTCGAGTGCTGCATTGGAGGTGACGGGCGTTACAATTGTGTCTGCACCTGCCCATGCAGATGTGACTGCACCAACGAGGTCGCCGCGTACAAAATCGCCGCTTTCATCCGCAATCAGAGGGCGGTCCGCATCACCGTCGGTCGAGACAATCGCGTCAAAATGATCCTGCTTCGCCCATTGCGAAAGCAGTTGAATATCTTCTGTACGCAGCGCTTCGGTGTCGACCGGCACAAAAATATCGGAACGGCCAAGCGCTACAGTTTCAGCGCCGAGCGCATCAAGTATCTGGATTAAAAGATCGCGTGCCACAGATGAATGCTGATAGACACCTACCCTTAATCCCGCGAGGCTTTCTGTGCCAAGCAGCTTGATATAGCGCGCCGCGTAAGCATCAATTGCCTGATGACTTATGCTCAGGTCTGTGGCTTTTCTTGCCGCAAGATCAGCGGGCAGGGCAATAAAGGCAGCACTGATTGCTGCCTCATCATCCTTTTCGATTTCGCCGTTCGCACGATAGAATTTCAATCCGTTGCGATCATCGGGAATATGACTGCCCGTGATCATGATGCAGGGTGAATTCTGTGAGATTGCGAAATAGCTCAAAGCCGGTGTGGGTAATACGCCGCAATCGATTGCTTTGAAGCCTGCATCTTCAATCGCGCCCATGGCGAGGGCTGCAATGTCGGGGCTTGATGGGCGCAAATCCTGTCCGACAAAAACGCGGTCGCCTGCATTCAGGCTTCCTCTTGACTTCAACACCTCAACAAATGCCATCGAATAAGCATAGGCGGGCAATCCGTTCAGTTCGGTCGCGAGACCTCTAAGACCGCTTGTGCCGAATTTGAGGGAATTGCCTGTCATGCCATGTCCGAACCTGTTTTTCAGATATAAATCAATCTACTGCTAATATAACCGCTTTGTAAAAGCCGTTTTTCCTATCGCTTATATTGCAGACTGTTTCAATTGCTGGATGTTCATGTGGTTATCGAGAACTTTAAGTTATACATAATCGCGGTGTGCTGGCAGGTTGAGATCGGGCAGGCTTTCGGCCTGAACAACCGCGCGAGCCACCGCATGCGCCATCACAGTTGCAGCAATTGCACCAATCGCCGTCACATCAGCTTCAACGCCTTCCGCCTTGCCTGTCGAGAGCGCAAAGATCGTATCGCCATCCCACATTGTGTGGATTGGGTTAATCGAACGGGCAAAGCCATCATGCGCCATGCCTGCGATTTTCTTGAGTTCGGCCTTGTTGAAGGGGACATTCGTGGCAATCGCACCGATGGTCGTGTTGGCTCCGCCAGATTTGACGACATTGCGGCCCTGCATGATCGAATCCATGATGTTGCGGAAGCCTTTGCCATCTTCATTGCGCGCGCCGGCAAGAATCTGCTGCGAGTTGGGCGCATAGACATCGCCAACCGCATTGACGGCAACAATGGCACCGACCACGACTTCAGTGCCAGGGACCTTGTAACTTGCGGTGCCTAAACCGCCTTTCATGGCATAGTCCATGCCAAACATTTTGCCGACCGAAGCACCGGCACCAGCCCCGATATTACCTTCACCGGATGGTTCGGCCTTTGCTGCCTTGCAGGCGAGATAGCCCGCTTCTTCATCGGGACGGATGGAAAAATCGCCGACGCCCAAATCCATCAGAACTGCCGCTGGCACAATCGGAACCACGCCTTTGCCGATGGCGAAACCCAGTTTGTTTTCTTCGAGATAGCGCATGACGCCGGTTGCAGCATTCAGCCCATAGGCGCTGCCGCCAGAAAGCATGACCGCCTGCACCTTCTGCACAAGGTTGATGGGGTCGAGCAAATCTGTTTCACGGGTTCCGGGGGCCGAGCCGCGTACGTCGACACCAGCCACGGCACCTTCTTCGCAAAGCAGAACTGTGCAGCCGGTCGGGCGTTTTGTCAGCGTGTGATGACCAAGCTTTATTCCCGGCACATCGGTGATGCTTCCGCCCATAAGTTCCAGCATGCTCTGATCTCCCCCTTTTGCCGCTGCCGCTGAGCCGACAATGAAAGGCATTGTTCCAAGCCCTGCAAGTCCTTTTGCGAATGCGCGTCTGTCCATAGGCCGTTCTCCCCCATTTGATATTTACTCAGTTAACACACTCTTCTTCTGTGCCCGACGCATACGCAAGACATCTGCTACAAATATACGCGAAAGGGCATGATAAAGTGGCTCGTGTGAAATAAGCCTTGCTGTACCGTAGCCCAGCATGGATGCACACATAAGCGGAATGACATTGTTATGATTACCGGTCATCTCCAGAATAATCACAAATGCCGTCATCGGTGCTTGCACGACGCCTGCAAAATAACCCGCCATGCCAAGGACAGCGGCAAGGCTGATACTGGTGCCAAGCATCAACCCTATTGTACTGCCAAGCCCTGCGCCAACCGATAGCGACGGGGCAAATATACCGCCCGGAATGCCAGAAACCATCGACAGAAGACCGGCGATGAATTTTTCAAAGAAATAAAGTGGCGGCAGAGACAAACCTTCAACGGCGCTGCGGGCCTGATCATAGCCGGTGCCGAAAGTAGTGCCTCCCGATGCAATTCCGATGACTGCAATCAGCAGGCCGCAAATGCCTGCTATGATAACCGTGTCACGCAGAGGGGCTTTTTGCACGTGGCGACGGATACGGTTTGTCAGATTGAGTGCAAACGCGCTGAATGCTGCGCCAAGTGCACCGCCGATTACCCCACAGCAAACCACCAGAACCCAGTCGATGCGGGTTGCAACTGTGACGGTGGTCAGTCCGAAGTAATTATAGTTTCCGACAAGGCCAAGCGAGGCAAGACCCGCAAGAATGACTGCCGACAGAACAAGCCCGTTCGTTCGTGCCGCATAAGCTCGCCCCATTTCCTCAATGGCAAAGACGATACCTGCAAGCGGCGTGTTAAAAGCCGCAGCAATACCTGCCGCGGAGCCTGCAAGGATAAGGCCGCGTGCTTGTTCCATGCTGCCAATACGCGCGGATAAAAGCATGATCGATGCACCGATCTGCACAGTGGGACCTTCACGCCCGATCGATGCGCCGGAAAACAAACCAACAATTGTCAGGATGATTTTGCCAAAGGCAATTCTCATTGAAAGCAGAAAGGTTCGATCTTCCGGGTCAGTCAGGTGGCGCGCTGCAATTGCCTGAGGAATACCGCTGCCGCCTGAACCAGGAAAACACCTGAGCGATATCCATGCACAGAACATGAATCCGAGCGGCGTGATGGCAAGCGGCAACCAGCCCCGCCATGGGCTGGTTGCGCCATCTGTCAGGCTTTTGAATCAGGCTTGTGCAATGTCGGCGGCCTGTGCAAAGGCGACGCTGATAACACCGATTGAAATTGCCCCACACCAGAAAACAAGGCGTGGCTTCCATAATCGTGGCGACATCCACATGGCGCGCGAACGACGAACAAGATGGATTCGCTGATATGCTTTACGCATTTTGCCCCCTTTGGGCGAAATTTAAAAAATATGACGTGCGATTTATCATGAAAATCCTGATCAGTAACTGAAACTTGTCAGCAAAAGACTTTCCAATCAGTCATAAGCGTGTTACCAGCCGGTGCCAATTCAACACGCAACAAAGCGCAGTCGCTGCTCCCGGTTCCTTACCGGAGAGGCGGCTTTTCTCATTCGGTAAAACCGGTAAAGGAATTGGCAATGGCTAAAATCGTAGAATCTTCCACCGGCGCTCTCGCTCTCACATTCGACGATGTTCTGTTGCAGCCGGGCCATTCCGAGGTGATGCCGGGGCAGGTCGATCTGCGCACGCGCATTGCCAAAGACATCGAGCTTAATCTGCCACTGCTTTCCGCAGCCATGGACACAGTCACGGAATCGCGCCTCGCCATCGCCATGGCGCAGTCGGGCGGTATCGGGGTCATTCACCGCAATTTGACGCCGGAGCGTCAGGCCGAAGAAGTCCGTCAGGTCAAGAAGTTCGAATCCGGCATGGTCGTGAACCCTGTTACCATCGGACCGGACGCAACGCTTGCCGATGCACAGGCGCTTATGAAAGCGCATCGAATTTCGGGTATTCCGGTTGTAGAAAACGCTGGCAAAGGTCCGGGTCGCCTCGTCGGCATTCTGACCAATCGCGATGTGCGTTTTGCTTCCGATCCGGCACAGAAGATTTACGAACTAATGACGCGCGAGAACCTGATCACGGTTCGCGAAAATGTCAGTCAGGACGAAGCCAAGCGCCTTCTTCATGCGCATCGTATCGAAAAGCTGTTGGTTGTTGATGATAAGGGCCGCTGCGTTGGTCTGATTACCGTCAAGGATATGGAAAAGTCGCAGCTCAATCCAAATGCTGCCAAGGATGCGCAGGGCCGTCTGCGCGCTGCTGCTGCCACAAGCGTTGGCGAAGATGGTTACGAGCGCGCCGAACGTCTGATCGATGCAGGCGTCGATCTGTTGGTTGTCGATACCGCACATGGTCATTCGCAGCGCGTTCTCGATGCTGTTGCACGCATCAAGAAAGCCTATCCGAATGTTGCCATTCTGGCTGGCAATGTCGCAACCGCTTCCGGCACACAGGCGCTGATCGATGCGGGGGCAGATGCCGTCAAGGTTGGTATCGGACCGGGCTCGATCTGCACCACGCGTATTGTGGCGGGTGTTGGTGTTCCGCAGCTTTCAGCCATCATGTCGGCGGTTGAAGCCGCACATAAGCACAATATTCCGGTTATTGCCGATGGCGGCATCAAGTTCTCCGGCGATTTCGCCAAGGCACTTGCTGCGGGTGCCGTTGCTGCCATGGCGGGTTCGCTGCTGGCCGGTACGGAAGAAAGCCCGGGCGAGGTTTACCTGCATCAGGGCCGTTCGTTCAAATCATACCGTGGCATGGGTTCGGTGGGTGCAATGGCGCGTGGTTCGGCAGATCGTTACTTCCAGGCGGAAGTGCGTGATGAGCTGAAACTTGTTCCAGAAGGCATTGAAGGTCAGGTCGCCTATAAGGGACCGATTTCCGCGGTTCTGCATCAGCTTGCTGGTGGTCTGCGTGCTTCCATGGGCTATGTCGGTGCAAAAACGCTGGAGGAATTCCGCGAAAAGGCAACCTTTGTTCGCATTTCTAATGCTGGCTTGCGTGAAAGCCATTCGCATGGCGTGTCAATCACACGCGAAAGCCCGAACTATCCGGGCGGCATGTAATAACATATTCGGTGTTATATTGTATCAAGGCGGCCCTCGGGTCGCCTTTTTAGTTTGTATGCGTTGAGAGTTCATCGTCATTAATGAGAAGCTTAGCCGCACTTTCGACAATGCAATCTGCAAGCGCCTGAAAGTCCTTGCGGCGTTTGCTTTGCCTGCGCCAGAACAGTGCGATCTCGCGTTTTGGCTGTTCGCCATCGAACGGAACGATGCGCATATTATTATTGCGTGCTTCGGCGTGAATGGCGATTTCCGGTATCAGCGTCAGACCCATGCCATGGCTGACCATTTGTAATAACGTTGCCATGCTGGTCGCGCCATATTTTACCAGCTGACGCTGGGATGGCAGCGAACACACGGCTAATGCCTGATCGCGCATGCAATGGCCTTCTTCCAGCAGCAACAAGCGATCAAGCGCTGCATTATCCTGTGTCATGGGTGAAGACAGGATTGTCTGATCATTGCTTGAAGTGGCGATCAGGAAACGATCGTCAAAAAGCTTTTGATGCGCAAGACGATCATCAATGATCGGAAGTGCTGCAACGATCGCATCGATTTCTCCTGCATGAAGTTCATCGAGAAGCTTGGCCGTCACGCTTTCACGCAATTGCAGGCGGAAAGAGGGATGTCGCTCTCTTAGCAATGGAATGAGATGCGGCACGATATAGGGCGCGACCGTTGGAATAATCCCCAGCCGCAACTGGGTTTGCAGCAGGCCTTTGCTTTGTGCTGCGGTTTCCTCAAGTCCGTTGAGTTCTTTTAAAATGGTCCTGATGCCGGGCAGCAATTCTCGGCCAAGCTCCGTCATGATGACTTTGCGTTGCGAGCGCTCAAAAAGCGGCGCGCCGGTAATGGCTTCCATTTCTGCAATCTGCGCCGAAAGCGCGGGCTGCGAAATATGCGCGAGTTCGGCGGCGTTTCGAAAATGCAATGTTGTGGCGAGCGCATCGAAATAGCGCATTTGGCGAACAGTAAACATGATAGGAAAATCTTATCAATAATAATCACAAAAGCAATTGGAGATTATTATTGGAACAAGTCTAAACTGCATTCGTTACCCAGCCAGTGCATGGGGCAGCTTAGCTGCGCATGCCAAAAGCCAGGCTGAATGCTGGATCGACCAATTTATTTTTAGGAGGGAAATTCCCATGGCAGACCGTCCGATTATGACCACAAGCGCTGGTGCGCCAATCCCGGATAACCAGAATTCCCTGACTGCTGGAGAGCGCGGTCCCGTTTTGTTGCAGGATTATCAGCTTCTTGAAAAGCTGAGCCATCAGAACCGTGAGCGTATCCCGGAACGTGTTGTTCATGCCAAGGGTTGGGGTGCATTCGGCACGCTGACGATCACAGGTGATATTTCAAGATATACGAAAGCAAAGGCCTTGCAGCCCGGTGCCACGACCCCAATGCTGGCGCGTTTTTCGACTGTTGCAGGTGAGCAGGGTGCTGCTGATGCCGAGCGCGACGTGCGCGGCTTTGCATTGAAATTCTATACGGAAGACGGCAACTGGGATCTGGTTGGCAACAACACACCGGTTTTCTTCGTGCGTGATCCGCTCAAGTTCCCGGATTTCATTCACACCCAGAAGCGCCATCCCAAGACGAATCTGCGTTCGGCAACTGCCATGTGGGATTTCTGGTCGCTTTCGCCCGAAAGCCTTCATCAGGTTACGATGCTTATGTCGGATCGCGGCTTGCCGACCGATGTGCGCCACATCAACGGTTATGGCTCGCACACCTTTTCTTTCTGGAACGATGCCGGTGAACGTTATTGGGTCAAGTTCCACTTCAAAACGTTGCAGGGCCACAAGCACTGGACCAACAGCGAAGCTGAAAATGTCATTGGCCGCACGCGTGAATCCACGCAGGAAGACCTGTTCACTTCTATCGACAAGGGCGAGTTTCCGAAGTGGAAAGTTCAGGTTCAGATCATGCCGGAACTCGATGCCGACAAGACGCCTTATAATCCGTTCGATCTTACCAAGGTCTGGCCGCATGCCGACTATCCGCCAATCGATATTGGCGTGATGGAATTGAACCGCAATGCGGAGAACTATTTTACAGAGATTGAAAACGCGGCATTCTCGCCATCCAATATCGTGCCTGGTGTCAGCTATTCGCCAGACAAAATGTTGCAGGCACGCCTGTTTTCTTATGCGGATGCGCATCGTCACCGTCTTGGCACGCATTATGAAAGTCTGCCAGTCAACCAGCCAAAATGCCCCGTGCATCACTATCACCGCGATGGTCAGATGAACAGTTTTGGCGGTATCGCAACAGGCAATCCGGATGCCTATTACGAGCCGAATTCGTTCAATGGTCCGGTTGAGCAGCCATCTGCCAAGGAACCACCGCTTCGCATCACCGGTAATGCTGATCGCTACAATCATCGTATTGGCAATGATGATTATTCACAGCCACGCGCTTTGTTTAATCTGTTTGATGATGGACAGAAGGCGCGTCTGTTCTCCAACATTGCCGCAGCAATGGGCGGTGTGCCGGGCTTTATCGTGGAACGCCAGTTGGGTCACTTCAAGCTGATCCATCCCGATTATGAAGCCGGTGTCCGTGCGGCATTGAAAAATGCGCATGGCTATCAGGCAAATACGATTGCCGTTAATGAGGAAGTGGGTGCAGCGGAATAAGCGCACACTTTTTCATTTTGTGAAAAGCCGGATGCCCCCGCTCCGGCTTTTTGCTTTCAGGAAGGCTTTTAAGAGCGGTAAGTTCTAATTGTCGATTGCCTTTTCCCATCAATGAAGGCTATGCCCGACACAACAAATGTGAAGGAGCAGCAATGCGGCTTGGCGGACGCCTTCAGGCGGCAATCGAGGTTTTAAATGATATTGAAGCGGCCAAGCGCCCGGCTTCCGACGCGCTGAAGGATTGGGGTGGCTCGCATCGCTTCGCCGGTGCGGGTGATCGTGCCGTCATCGGCAATATCGTTTATGACGCGTTGCGCCGTAAATTATCCATCGCGTGGCGCATGGATGCTGACGATGCACGCGCTTTGGCCTTTGGCGCGCTGGTCTCGGAAGGCGGCATGGATTTTGATGCCATTGATGCAACGCTCAATGGCGATAAATTTGCGCCCGAACCCCTCACAGCAGCACCCCGTGAAGCATGGGCAACCCGAAATGTAGCCGACGCGCCTGCTTATATCAGAGCGGATGTGCCGGAATGGTGTGTGCCTTCGCTGGAGGAATTGTTCGGTGAGCGCTGGGTGGACGAAGCCGCAGCGCTTTCCATGCGTCCACCGGTCGATCTTCGGGTCAATCTGTTGAAAACAACACCTGAAGCGGTTCTTGAGGCATTGGAAAAAGCCGGTGCTGCTAAAGCGCCATTGCTTCATCAGGCTTTGCGCATTCCGCCTATCGAGGCTTTGGGACGTCATCCGAACGTGCAGACGGATCAGGCGTTTCTTGATGGAGGGTTTGAAGTACAGGATCTGGGCTCGCAGCTTGCGGCGCTTTTTGCAGGTGCGACGCCCGGTGAACAGGTGCTGGATTATTGCGCAGGCGCTGGCGGCAAAACGCTGGCGCTGGCTGCGGCCATGCGCAACAGCGGTCAGGTTCATGCCTATGATGCCGAACGCGCTAGACTTTCACCAATGCACGACCGTTTGCAGCGGGCAGGGGTCCGCAACACGCAGGTGCATGGCAACCTTGATGCGCTCGCTCCGCTTGTCGGGCGCATGGACCTTGTGCTGACCGATGCCCCATGTACCGGCTCTGGCACTTGGCGGCGCAGGCCAGACGCCAAGTGGCGCCTTAATGACCAGCAGCTTGAGCGTCGCGTGCAGGATCAGCGCGAAGTTCTTGAGGCCGCAAAGCATTATGTGAAGCCCGGCGGCAGGCTGGTTTATGTGACCTGTTCGCTCTTTGCCGAAGAAAATACGCAACAGGTTGAACGCTTCCTGGCTGAAAACAGCAACTTCACGGAAAGCTCTCCAAAGGCAATCTGGAAAGCTGTTACAGGCGATGTAACCCACTCAGAGCCGGTTTTTCCTGCTAATGGAGCCGTATTTTCTCCCCTGTCCATTGACACTGACGGATTTTATGTAAGTGTTTTAAATAAAGAGAGTTAAGCTTGGGGGAGCTTAATGCCAGCGAATAGAATCGCGGAACCGGATTTCAAACAACGCGTCGAGGAGAGCTTTGGTCGCCAGGCGGCCATGAAGCTTATCGGTGCCGAATTGACACGTTGCGAGCCGGGCATTGTCGAAGTCGAAATGCCGTTTCGTGAAGAACTGACGCAACAGCATGGCATCCTCCATGCAGGGATAATTTCCGCAGCGCTCGACTCGGCCTGTGGTTACGCTGCACTCAGCCTCATGCCAACAGATGCTGCGGTGCTGACAATCGAGTTCAAGGTCAATCTGCTCGCCCCCGGCAGAGGTGACCGTTTTCTGTTTCGCGGCGAGGTTACCAAGCCGGGACGGACAATTATGGTCAGCGATGGACAGGCTTTTGCGGTCACCGACACGGAAGTGCGGCTTATTGCGACCATGACAGGCACAATGATGGTTGTTCAGGATCGCGAGGGGCTAAAGGGATGATCAAAACCATTGCAGGTAAACGACTTCTTTATGTGATGGCGACAGAGGCGGAATACGGCCCGTATCTGAGTTCGCTTTTTCTGCCGCTGATGATCGGCGTTGGTCCGGTCGAGGCGTCAGTTAATCTCACACGTATTCTGACTGTGCTTGAACAGCAGGGCGAGCTACCTGATCTGGTGGTTTCGATTGGCTCTGCCGGATCGGCGCGGCTACCACAAACCGATGTGTTTCAGGTTTCATCCATCGCTTATCGCGATATGGATGCTTCGCCTATTGGTTTTGAAAAAGGCCGCACACCATTTCTCGATCTGCCTGCAACAATTGATCTGCCTCGTCTTGTTCCGGGGTTGCCAGACGCTTCGCTTTCAACAGGGGCGAACATTGTGTCGGGCAAAACCTATGACACAATTGATACTGACATGGTCGATATGGAGACCTATGCCTGTTTGCGTGCCTGTCAGACCTTTGGTGTTGCTCTGATCGGCCTGCGCGGCATTTCCGATGGCGTGCGCGAATTAAGCCATGTCGGCGACTGGACTGAGTATCTTCATGTCATTGATCAGAGGCTCGCGGGTGCCGTGGAGGAACTGGAAGCCGCTATTCTTAATGGTGCTGTGACACCTCCTGACAATGATATGTCAGTATAGGGCAAGTTTTCTTGGTTTGATTGTTGAAACGTGGCACTTCGTCCATTGCATTTTTGCCGCTTTTTATCTAGATGCTCGGCATGAGCACCACAGCACATCCTGACACTATCCTTATCGTCGACTTTGGCAGCCAGGTCACGCAGCTGATTGCACGCCGCGTACGCGAGGCCGGAGTTTATTCCGAAATCGTTCCGTTCCAGTCTGCGGAAGATGCGTATAAGCGCATCAATCCGAAGGCTGTGATCCTGTCGGGTAGTCCACACTCGACAACGGACATTGGCAGCCCGCGTGCGCCACAGGCGATTTTCGAGGCTGGCATTCCAGTTCTCGGCATCTGCTACGGCGAGCAGACCATGTGCGCCCAGCTGGGCGGCAAGGTCGAGAGCGGCCATGACCGCGAATTCGGTCGCGCATTCCTTGAAGTTCAGGAAGACAGCGCATTGTTTGCCGGTATATGGGCCAAGGGCACCCGCCATCAGGTATGGATGAGCCATGGCGACCGCGTTACAGCTCTTCCAGAGGGCTTTAAGGTTATCGGTACGTCGCCGAATGCGCCTTTTGCGGCCATTTCTGATGAGAAGCGCAAATACTTCGCGGTGCAGTTCCACCCTGAAGTGGTGCACACGCCGGATGGCGCGAAGCTGATCCAGAATTTCGTTCACAACATCGTCGGTATTAAGCCTGACTGGACCATGTCAGCTTATCGCGAGCAGGCTGTTGAAGCCATTCGCAAACAGGTCGGCAAGGGGAAGGTCATCTGCGCGCTCTCCGGCGGTGTTGATTCTTCGGTTGCAGCCCTTCTGATCCACGAAGCCGTTGGTGATCAGCTAACCTGTATCCTCGTTGACCATGGTTTGATGCGCAAGAACGAGGCTGCCGATGTGGTAGCCATGTTCAGAGAACATTATAACCTTCCGCTCATTCTCGTGAATGCGCAGGACCGCTTTATTGGTGCTCTCGAAGGCGAAAGCGATCCTGAAAAGAAGCGTAAGACCATTGGCCGCTTGTTCATCGAAGTTTTCGAAGAAGAAGCGAACAAGCTCGGCGGCGCAGATTTCCTCGCGCAGGGTACGCTCTATCCAGATGTCATTGAAAGCGTTTCCTTCACAGGCGGACCTTCGGTTACGATCAAGTCGCACCACAATGTTGGTGGCTTGCCAGAACGCATGAATATGCAGCTTGTCGAGCCTCTGCGTGAGCTCTTCAAGGATGAAGTGCGTGTACTGGGTAAGGAGCTTGGTCTTCCTGACAGCTTTATCGGGCGTCACCCATTCCCGGGTCCGGGTCTGGCGATCCGCTGCCCAGGCGGCATCACGCGTGAAAAGCTTGAAATCCTGCGCGAAGCTGATGCGATCTATCTGGATGAAATCCGTAAGGCCGGTCTTTACGATGTTATCTGGCAGGCATTTGCTGTTCTGCTTCCGGTTCAGACCGTGGGCGTTATGGGCGATGGTCGTACCTATGAATTCGTTTGCGCGTTGCGTGCAGTTACTTCGGTTGACGGCATGACGGCAGACTTCTACCACTATGACATGAACTTCCTTGGCAATGCGGCCACCCGTATTATCAATGAAGTGCGTGGTATCAACCGCGTTGTTTACGATGTGACCTCGAAACCTCCGGGCACGATCGAATGGGAATAAGCGTATTTAGCTGGTAAAATTATGCCGCCGCATCCCAATCTGGGTGCGGCGGCATTGTTGTATTCAGTGTTCGATTATTGATTAATTTCGGGCTCGACCAGTCTTCTCAGTTTGTCGAGCGAATCCTGCCAGCCAAGATAACATGCCTCTGACGGAATCACGTCTGGAACGCCTTCCTGTGTAATGCTTATTTCTGTGCCGACAGATACAGCCCTTAGAACGACAGTGACTTTCATTTCGCCGGGCAGGGCGGGATCATCAAAGTGGTCACTATATACAAGGCGCTCCCCGGGGATGAGTTCAATATAGGTTCCACTAAAAGAGTGCGACTCGCCCGTTGTGAAATTTCGAAACGACATTTTATGACTACCGCCATCTTGCGCATTCATCTCATGGACAGTGCATAAATACCCGTAAGGCGGCAGCCAGCTCGCAATTGCATCGGGCTCAACGAATGCGCGGTATAATTTATCGGGCTTGGTGGCAATCACGCGATGTAAGCGGATAGTGTTTGGCATAGTTTCCTCCCTACGGCCTCTTATTTAGCGGGCCTGCGCCAGACAGTCCTTAATCCCCTTCGCTAATATGATCCTGGCGACTGGCATTTGATAGAGTGAAAGCTCGTTCTAATTACAGGCCAAGCCCGATTGAGATGGGCTGGTTATGGGATTGAAAGAATCGTGATGGTTTGTTTGGTTTAGATTTGGTAAAATTGTTTTGGTTTGCCTGTGGAAAGAAAAGTTAGCATTTTTGCGGATTAGTCGTTGACAGTTTTGTTGCGTGGGGTCTATATGGCGTTCAACGAGGGCGGCGACGCTGCTAGCGGCAGATAGCTTCGTCCTTGTAGTTGGTTTAAATGAGTTGACATTGAAGTTTACTTTGTTTAGGTCGGCGGCATTGATTG
>Ga0213829_1000072_pt1 | contig 139422 bp, 123 predicted proteins | sample MC6MC0896MG_FD_180665 | JGI IMG/M metagenome (GOLD analysis project Ga0213829, IMG submission 180665) | Enriched soil aggregate microbial communities from Iowa State University, Ames, United States - MC6-MC0896-MG | ecosystem: Environmental > Terrestrial > Soil > Unclassified | place: USA...
GTGTAGGTCGGGTAACCGGCGCGAGGGTTCAAATCCCTCCTTCTCCGCCATTGGCCCGTTGGTCAAGTGGTTAAGACACCGCCCTTTCACGGCGGTAACACGGGTTCGAATCCCGTACGGGTCATACTAAGTGCAGTAGATGAATTTACATCTACTGCACTTTTTTTTATCAATTAAAACATAAAAATAAAGCCTTCGCAGAAAAATGACGCTGCGAAGGCTTGTTGTTTTTCGATGACATTAAGAAATATTTCGTCCTTTTCCATAAGGAATACATAAGGGCGTTCCAAAGATTGGATCTGACGTCATTTGACATTCAAGATCAAATACATGACTAACTAATTCTGTCGTCATGATCTCCTCAGGCTTACCTTGACGATAAACTCCTCGATCACGCACAGTTATTATATGATCGGCATAACGGCAAGCGAGATTAATATCATGTAAGACCATAATAATTGTTCGCTTTTGCTGTTGATTTAATTCAAATAATAAATCTAAAACTTCTATTTGATGGGTTAAATCTAAATATGTCGTAGGTTCGTCTAAAAGTATAATATCTGTATCTTGAGCAAGTGTCATAGCAATCCATGCACGTTGACGTTGCCCCCCAGATAACTCGTCCACCGGTCTATCTTGTAAATGATCAGTACCTGTCGCTTTTAAGGCATTTAACACAATTTCTTCATCTTTCTCCGTCCATTGCTGACGCCAACTTTGGTAAGGAAATCGTCCTTGTTTAACAAGCTGTAGGACCGTTAATCCCTCTGGCGCTACTGGTGCTTGAGGAAGAATAGAAAGATTTTTGGCTACTTGTTTTGTAGATAATTTAAAAATATCTTCGCCATCTAATAAAACTGATCCCTTTTTTGGTTTTAGTAATCGAGCGATGGAGCGTAGTAGTGTGGATTTGCCACAGCCATTCGCGCCAATCAATACAGTAATTTCATTCAAAGGGATAGATAAATTGAGATCTTCGATAATATTGGAATCACCATAACTTAATGTTAGGGATTTGGTTAATAAGGATTCAGTCATGTAGTATGGACTCCTTTATTTATTAGGGTTTCTAAATAATAAATAGATGAAATAAGGAGCACCGATGGCAGCAGTAAAGACACCAGCTGGTACTTCTAAAGGGCTAAATGCAGTACGACCGATAATATCGGCAATCATTACAAGCAATGCTCCAATGGCTGCAGATGTTGGAACAAGTACTCCGAACGATGAACCAACGATACGACGGGCAATATGAGGGGCCATCAATCCTACAAATCCAATTGCCCCTGCAAAAGAAATGGCGCTTGCTACTAAGCAGCAACATAAAAGAATTAAATAAAGACGGGTTTTCTGAACGGATTGTCCTAAGCCTGCTGCAGTGTCATCACCTAATTCTTGGACATTTAACTGTCGTGTAATGAAGAATGTGACAAGTAGGAGTATTAGGATTAATGGGACAACGATTTGAACTTGATTCCAATCGGCACTTTTAACGCTTCCAGTAATCCACTTATTGGCTTCACTTGCTTGATAGATTGGACCAATAATCATTAGCATGGTCGTAATCGCTTGCATTAATGCCGATACACTAATACCGATTAAGACAAGACGATTTGGAGTGACACCATCTTTCCATGCAAATAGGTAAACAAAAAACCCAACAACAGTTGCCCCAATAAAGCCTGCTAATGGCATCCACTCTATACTAACCGTTAAAGAGTGGTTGGAATCACTAAAAATGGCTAGAAAACCAACAACTGCTGCACCGCCTCCAGCAGAAATTCCGATAATATCAGGAGAGGCAAGTGGATTTTTAATAATTCCTTGTAAAACGGCACCTGCTACGGCTAACGCCATACCAGCAAACATAGCAATAAAAATTCGAGGCATTCGAAAATCAATTATGATTAACCGATCAAAATCAGAGCCTTGGCCGAAAATAGTTTGTAAAACCTTTAATGGATTGATAAAAGAATCACCGAATGATGCACTAAGAAAGAAAACAGCTAGTGTGAGAAAGCTAATTACCAGTAATTTTTTCATAGCTTGTACATCTAATAAAAACGATATTTTTTGCTGAAATAAACGGATTGTTTTTACATTTTTCATTATTTTTTTCCACCTTTTCGCGCAAGGTAAATAAAGAATGGTGTGCCAATCATAGCGGTCATAACACCGACTGGAACTTCTTGTGGCATGATAATATAACGAGCTGCCACATCCGCTAACAATAATAGAATACCTCCAAGTAAAGCAGCCATGGGAATCAGCCAACGGTGGTCAGTGCCAACAAACTTGCGCGCAAAATGAGGAACTACAATGCCAATAAAACCGATGGGGCCTGCGATAGCAACAGCTCCTCCTGCTAAAAAAATAACAATAAGACCTACTAATATTTTCATTAGCCCTAAACGTAATCCTAGTCCTCTTGCCACATCATCTCCCAGCGCAAGAATATTCATTTTAGGAGAAATGACTATAGCGGCTATCCACCCTATGATTAAATAAGGGAGAACAGATAGCAGAATTTCAAGCTTTCGACCCTGTACAGAGCCAGCTAACCAAAATAATACTTGCTCTAGCTCTGCTTCATTTGTGGCAAGTAATCCTTGTGTAAATGATGCAAAAAGGGCACTAATGGCAGCCCCTGCTAAAGTTATTTTCACGGGTGTAACGGCATCTCTTCCTGAAAAACTGATTGCATAAACAGATAAAGCTGCGATGGCAGCACCTAGAAAGGCAATCCATGCAAATGATTGCAAACCTGAAATATGGAAAAAAATCATGGCAAAAACAACTGCAAAGCCTGCTCCAGCATTAATCCCCAATATTCCAGGAGAGGCTAAAGGATTTTTCGTTAAAGTTTGCATAAGTACACCAGTAATGGCCAAGGAAGCTCCGACACAACTGGCTATAAGCGCTCTAGGAATACGAACATTTTGAATAATGATATGCTCATTTGAATTGTTAAAATGTATAAAAGATTCATAGGTCGTTTGAATAGAGGTATTTGCATAGCCATAGACAATACTAATGCCCATACAAAGAAGTAAGAGCAATACGCCAACTATTAAAGAAAACGTTTTGGAATAATTATTTTTTAAAATCATGTTTAACTATACTCTTTTCTTTTATGATTATTAAATTATGTATTGACACTGATAAGTACATACAATAAGATTAATATCGTTCAAATGACAAATGAAAGTGATTTTCATTCTCGTCAATTATGCTTAAATATTTTATCATATACAATGGGGGAAGAAAAGGTGCAAAAAGCATTTCAAAAACTATTAGTATTGCTAGCTATTGTTGCTATTTTTGTTCTGGCAGCATGCGGTAATTCTAAAGATAATACAAAAGAAGAAAGCCCAAAAGAAAGCAATGCATACAGTGTAGAGCATGCCATGGGGAAAACGGAAGTAAAAGATACACCAAAACGTATCGTTGTACTAACAAATGAAGGAACAGAAGCGCTTTTAGCTATGGGTATTAAGCCAGTTGGTGCGGTACAATCTTGGACAGGCGATCCATGGTATGATCATATTAAAGATCAAATGGACGGTGTGGAAGTAGTCGGCATTGAACATGAAATTAATTTGGAAAAAATTGCTTCATTAAAACCAGATTTAATCATTGGTAATAAATTACGACAAGAAAAAGATTATGCGAAACTTAGTAAAATTGCGCCTACCGTGTTTTCAGATACATTACGTGGTGATTGGAAAGAGAATTTTAAATTATACGCAAAAGCAGTAAATCAAGAAACAAAAGGTGAAGAAGTATTAACAGCTTACGATGATAAGCTACAAGCGCTAAAAGAAAAACTTGGTGATCAAACAAACCAAGAAATTTCATTTGTTCGCTTTATGGCAGATAAATCTCGTATCTATTACACAGATTCATTTTCAGGTATTATTTTTGAGGCTTTAGGATTTAAACGTGTTCCAGCGCAAGCAGAGTTATTTAAAGATAATGCAAAACTAGGAAACTTAGCGGTAGAGGTAGGAAAAGAAGTAATTCCTAAAATGGATGGGGATGTTATTTTCTACTTCACATACATGCCAACTGGTGATGACTCAGCATTAGCAACAGAACAAGAGTGGACACAAGATCCACTTTGGAAAAACCTTACGGCTGTTCAAAAAGGCAACGCACATAAAGTGGATGATGTCATTTGGAATACGGCTGGAGGAATTCTAGCTGCCAATATTATGCTAGATCAAGTGGAAGAAATCTTTACGAAATAATTAATGGATAAGCTATACATTCATCGAAGTAAGGTGAGTGTATAGCTTTTTTTATTTTCTATGCTACACGCTGACAGTACTTTGTATTTTATAGTGAGATCGACTAAGATGTGGAGAGAGGGGGATAGATATGAATGAAAAATTAAAGTGGGTTCTTAATCAGCATTATCTAGAGCAAGACAATGTCAACCAAGTAACAGACTTACTTTCGCATTTTACGCTGGAACAAGTAAGGAAAGTTGGTCAATTCCAAAGTACATATGAAAAATTTGAAAAGACACCTCTTCATTATTTAGAATCACTGGCATCATTTATTGGTGTAGAAAAAATCTTGATAAAAGATGAATCATCACGATTTGGTTTGAATGCCTTTAAAGTATTAGGAGGCGTTTATGCTATCGCTCAATATGTTGCCAAAAAGCTCAATAAAAATATAGAGGAGCTTTCGTTTGAACAGTTAAAGTCACCAACAATAAAAGAGCAGTTGGGAGAGTTAACTTTTATTTCAACGACAGATGGGAATCATGGTCGTGGCGTAGCTTGGGCTGCTAGAGAGCTCGGTTTTCAAGCACGAATTTATATGCCTTCTGGTAGTGCCAAGGAACGTTTACAAAACATTAAAAATGAGGGAGCTTATGCTGAAATCACTTCAATGAATTATGATGACACTGTTCGATATACTTCACAGCTTGCACAAAAAAATGGTTGGGTCTTAGTTCAGGATACAATGTGGAATGGCTATGAGGAAATCCCATTATGGATTATGCAGGGCTATACAACACTTATACAAGAGATTGTTGAACAGATACAGCAAGCGCCAACCCATGTGTTTTTGCAAGCTGGAGTGGGGTCTTTTGCAGCAGCAGTTGTCGCCTTTTTAACACAATACTATGAGCATGACATCACGTTTGTATTAGTGGAGCCACATGTAGCTAATTGTTATTATGAAAGCTTTAAAGCGGGAACCAATGAATTTGTAAGCGTTGGTGGTGACATGCAAACCATAATGGCAGGGTTAGCTTGTGGCGAACCGAATCCTCAGGCTTGGCAACTTTTAAAAGCCTATACAAAAGTAAGTATTAGTTGTGAGGAGGAAGTGGCAGCAACAGGTATGCGCATCCTTGGCCATCCATTGAACACAGATGCCCGCATTGTAGCAGGAGAATCAGGAGCAGCTCCATTTGGTTGTTTTTATGAAATAATGACAAATGGGCGACACGGCCAATTAAAGGATACATTGCAGTTAGATAGCGATGCAAGAGTATTGTTGGTTAATACAGAGGGTGACACGGATAAAGAGAATTATCGACAAATAGTGTGGCATGGAAAATATGCAACATTGTAGCAAAGGAAGTGGGCTGGCCAAAATGTGAATGGGCAGCCCATTTTTGAATCCTGCAAAAATTATAAAAAACCTATTGACCTTAACGTTGCGTCAAAGTTTACAGTAGCATTAGTGGAGGTGAAAACATGGAATATACAATTCAAGAGCTTGCACAATTATCTGGTGTAAGTACAAGAACACTTCGTTATTACGATGAAATTGGGCTATTGAAACCAGCTAGAACTAATGAAGCAGGCTATCGATTTTATGGTCAATTTGAAGTCGATATGCTGCAGCAGATTTTATTTTACCGAGCATTGGATATGAAGCTAGCAACAATTCAGGATATTATTCAGGCACCTCATTTTCAACATTCCGAGGCGCTAAAGTCACATAAAGCTGCTTTGCTTAAACGAAAAGAACAGCTAGAGATGATCTTACAGACAGTAGAAAAAACGATATTATCCATTGAGGGGGAAGAAACTATGTCAAACGAAGAAAAATTTAAAGGATTTAAAGAAAAGTTAATCGAGGATAATGAAAATCAGTATGGTCAAGAAATTCGCGCCAAATATGGAGATAAAACTGTAGATGCTTCGAATGCTAAGCTTATGAATATGACGGAGGAACAATTTCAGGCGATGCAGCAATTAGAGCAGCAAATGTTTGAGCGTCTAACAGAGGCAATGGAACTGGGGGACGCAACAAATGATATTGCGATAGAAGTCGCGGAGTTGCATAAACGATGGCTGAGCTTTACATGGAAAGAATATTCTAAAGAGGCACATGTAGGACTCGCTCAAATGTATATAGCGGATGAACGTTTCACAGCTTATTATGACGAGCGTAGTGTAGTGGGAGCAGCACAGTTTTTACATGATGCAATCGTAGCTTATACGAATAAATAAATAATCCTTCCTTATGTTGATGTTTTAGAAATAATAAATTAGGAAAAAATAAAAGCATAAGGAGGCGATTTTTTTGGATCAACAAGTAATGCAAAAATTGAAAAGACAATTAGAACAAGAATTACAAGATATCGAAAAGCGAATAGATGAGTCAGAGCGTCCCCAAGCGACAGAGTTGTCTAATTATGATAATCATCCAGCTGATAATGCCAGTGATTTAACAGATCAGCTTACAGAAATGGCTATTGATGAGCATCGTGGTGACAATGCAGAGGAAATAAAAGAAGCCCTCCAAGCAATGGCAGACGGAACATATGGCAAATGTGCTGTTTGTGGTAAAGAAATTCCAATTGGACGTTTAGAGGCTATGCCGCAAGCTTTGACGTGTGTCGAGCATGCAGAAAAGAAGGAAGATCAATTACGACCAGTGGAAGAGGATGTGCTTTCTTCAACACCAAGGTCGGATGATTTTATAGAGCTTGAAGAATTTGGCTCCTCTGATACACCACAAGACAAAAATCAGTAAGTATTTTCCTTACCAAAGCAGTATAATAACTGTAGAGGTGAGAATATGAACATTATTGATTTACATTGTGATGCACTTTTGAAATTAACAACGCTTGAAGCGGCCAGTTTTGCAGAGGATGTGCGTATACACGTCAATCAAAAAAGATTGCAGTTAGGGCAAATAAAAGCTCAAGTATTCGCCATCTTTATTGACCCAGATATCCCTCGAAATCAGCAATTTCTCGAAGTCATGCGCCAAATGGAAGCATTTCATACCCATGTTTTACAAACAGAGGGCATGGTGCATATTACAGATTGGGCACAGTTAGAACAATTAGCTCCACATGAAATAGGAGCCATTTTAAGCTTAGAAGGTTGTAGTGCAATTGGCGAAGATATAACAAAGCTAACTGCCGTACTGGATGCAGGTGTAAAATTAGTAGGTTTAACGTGGAATGAAGAAAATGCTGTTGCTCATGGAGCTGAACAAGATGCAAGTCTTGGTTTGAAGCCATTTGGTAAAGAAGTCATACAATTACTAAATGAGCGCGATATTATTATTGATGTCTCACATCTAAATGAACAAAGCTTTTGGGATGTGTTACCGTTAGCAAAACATATTATTGCAAGTCATAGTAATGCACGTGCGCTATGTGACCATCCACGTAATTTAACAGATGCACAGGCGAAGGCTCTTGTAAAACAAGGGGGGCATATCCATGTTGTTTATTATCCACTCTTTATTAGTGAACAAGATGCAACACTAGATCAGTTGGTAGATCATGTGGAGCATTTAGCCAACTTAGTAGGTGTCGAGCATATAGGTTTAGGTTCAGATTTTGATGGTATTGGTGTGACGGTAAAAGGCTTAGCTCATGCGGGAGAGGCTCAAAATTTATTAGAGGCATTACGAGTTCGCTTTTCAGCGGAAGAAGTACATGGCATCGCTAGTCAAAATTTTAAACGCTATGTAAAAAAAGCAGCAACCCGTTAAGGCTGCCGCATCTTTTATAAGAAATAATCAATTAATAAACCGATTCCTAATAGGAAGCCGAAGATTGTATTGGTTTGCGCTGTATATTTCATCGCAGGCATCACTTCTTTGGCTTCTTTTTTGTCTCTGAATATTTGAATGGCACGTAATGGCTTAGGAATACTTAAGAAGATAATTAAAGCCCAAAAAGTAATGCCATCAATTGCAACAAGGGCGATCACCCATAAATAAGATACGATAAAAAAGCCTGATAGCACAGAAATCGCATTATCACGTCCAACCAAAATAGCTAGTGTTTTGCGTCCACCTTCTGTATCACCAACAATATCACGAATATTATTGGATAGCATGATAGCACCAACTAAAATCATGCTTGGAACTGAAAGTAACACGGCATCGAGTGTTATTGTAAGCGTTTGAATATAGAAAGCAATTAAAACAATTCCCATTCCCATTACTGCCCCAGAAACAATTTCTCCAAAAGGTGAATAGGCGATTGGATATGGCCCACCTGTATATAAGAAACCAATAAGCATACAAACTAGTCCAACTGCAGCTAACCACCAAGATGTTGAGGCACATATGTAAATGCCAAGTAGCATGGCAATGGCATAAAAGCTTAGCGCAATCGTCATAATTGTTTTTGGTTTTACACCATGACGGACAATCGTTCCGCCAATTCCGACAGAATGCTCGTTATCTAATCCTAATTTGTAATCATAATATTCATTGAACATATTCGTTGCTGCTTGAATAAGCATACTTGCAATGAGCATAGCAAAAAATAGTCCAAAATCAATTGTTTCTTTTTCAATTGCTAGTGCAATCGCTGTTCCTAGGAATACTGGAACAAATGAAGCGGTTAAAGTGTGTGGACGTGTTAAATGCCACCAAACTTTAAAACCCCTATCAGCTTCAATGACTTTGGTCATAAGGTCTTTCTCTCCTTCAAATGTTGTCGACTCTTCTTATTTTAAACGAAGATTGAGAAAATGGGTAGGTTCACAGCTTATTACATACTGTTAAATGAAAAAAAGTGATACAATAGAACATGCATTTATGAACTGAAAATAAAAATAGGGTGAATAGCAACAGTACGAATGACACGGTTGCTAACCCAAAAAATGATGTGTTTTCGCCATCATTGATTATGTACACTGCAACAACGGAGGTAATTTTCATGCAACAGAAGTGGTACCAAGCCACAGAAGTAGAAGTGGACTCTTTGGGCCAAAGCCTTCATTTTTATATGGAAACAATGGAAGTGAGTTGCCTATCTGCACTGGCGTTTTATGCAGCAGGTGAAGAGTGTTATAAAGGTGAACGATTTTATTGGCAAAATAGAGAAAAGACAATGACATTAGTTGGGCTAGGACATGCCCATACCATTCAAAACAATGCAAAAAATGAACGTTTTGATGCTGTAGAAGCTGAGTGGAAAAGTTTAACGAAAAACTGTATAAAAGGACAAAGTGAGCTACAACCTATTTTGTTTGGTGGCTTTACATTTGATCCACAAAATAATGTTGCTGGAGAATGGACGGATTTCCCAGAAGCTTATTTTGCATTAGCGACGTTTCAACTTGTAATACGCGATGATAAAGCATACGTGAGCATTCATCTTTTGACGGAGGAACAGCAAGGTGAGGCCAAATTTGAGGCATTGAGAAAAGAACGAGATCATTTAATTCATGCAGCACAGGTTAAAGAAGTGAAAACGTATTCAAAGCCTGAAATATCAAGCTACTTTGAGCCGTATAAGGACCCTTATTTAGCTTCTATTGACCAAGTTACAGCTTTAATTAAACAACAAAAAGCAGATAAAGTTGTTATTGCACGATCGCTTGCACTGCAATTTAAAGAGCTAGTATCTGCCCCACAAGTGTTATCACAAATTATCCATGAACAGCCAGAAAGTTATTTATTTGGCTTAGAGCATAAAGATCTATTGTTTTTTGGGGCATCACCAGAACGTCTTGTAAAAGTGGAAGATGGGCGAGCATATTCATCATGTGTAGCTGGTTCAATCAAGCGAGGAAAGACAGCAGAAGAAGATGAAGCTTATGGACAAAGCTTGTTAAATGATCCAAAAAACGATGGAGAACATCAATATGTTGTCGATATGATCGCGGACACATTCCGCAAAAATTGCGTGGACATGACCATTCCTGAAAGTCCTCGCTTATTAAAGATACGAGATATTCAACATTTATATACACCTGTCGAAGGTCAGCTCAATAAAGATGCTACGATATTACAACTAACAAAATCCTTACATCCAACTCCAGCATTAGGAGGCGTGCCACGTATTGAAGCGTTGGCAGCTATTCGTAAGTATGAGCCAATGAATCGTGGTCTATATGCTGCGCCAATAGGCTGGTTAGATGCAGAGGGGAACGGTGAATTTGCAGTCGCTATACGGTCAGCTGCATTACTAAAAGATAAAGCTTATTTATATGCGGGTGGCGGTATCGTAGCAGATTCAGAACCACAATCTGAATATGAAGAAACGTTAGTAAAATTTCGTCCAATGCTTCGTGCGCTAGGGGGACAATTACATGAGTGAACGGAAAATTTTAACAGATTATGTGTATAAAATGGTCGCATCGCTAGTACAAGCTGGTGTGGAAAATGTTGTGGTTAGCCCAGGCTCACGTTCAACACCTCTTGCCTATGCGGTTGCTTCTACAAAACAAATAAAAATGTATCGTCAGGTAGATGAGCGCTCGGCTGCTTTCTTTGCTTTAGGTCTTGCTAAAGCTACTGCTAAGCCTGTTGTCCTCTTATGTACATCTGGTACAGCAGCTGCAAACTATTTTCCTGCAATTGTTGAAGCAAGCTATGCGCGTGTGCCACTGATTGTTATTACAGCTGATCGACCACATGAATTACGGGAGGTTGGCGCACCACAGGCAATTGATCAGTCTCATTTATATGGTTCACATGTAAAATGGAGTGTAGATTTCCCATTAGCAGATGGTGCTGCCCCAACATTGCCCTTTATTGAGCGCCATATTGCTCGGGCAGCAGCCATTGCTACAAGTGCACCTTTTGGACCAGTGCATATTAATGTTCCTTTCCGTGAGCCTTTATTAATTGATTTTCAGGATGAGCTGCCAGCCATGACATTTAAGCACAGTAGTATGGGACAATTAATCCCAACAAGCATTGCTATACAAGAGCTTTCCTCTATTTTACAATCGACTAAAAGAGGCTTTGTTATTGTTGGAGAATTAGCACTTGGCACTGATTTAGCATTTGTGTGGGAATTTGTACGTCAGTTGAAATGGCCAGTGATAGTGGAAAGTTTGTCGAATATGCGTGCCGCTGTACCAGAAGATTGTTTGCCATATCTTGTGACAGCCTATGATGCCATTATGAAGAGTGAGGATTTTAAAGCACTTGTACAGCCGGAAACAGTTTTACGCATTGGGGCGCAGCCTGTTTCAAAATTTATCATGCAATTTATTACAAAAACACAGCCAAACGCTTACGTGATTATTGATGAAGATCCTATGTTTAGAGATGCTACGGGCGTATCTACACATTTTATTCATGCTAATATTGGTCAATGGTTGACACAATTGATAATCACAGGCACAACACTGGAGGAGTCATACTTAGCCGAATGGCAAAAAGCCAATCAGCTTGCTTCTAACTATATTGAACAGTATACAGAAGTAGAAAAAGATGAAGGGGCGATGGTCGGTCGTTTACTAAAAATGATTCCTGATAGTAGCGATATTTTCGTTAGCAGTAGTATGCCAATACGTGATATCGATACATTTTTATTGGCAACACCGAAGGATTTACGTATCTTTGCCAATCGGGGAACGAATGGGATTGATGGCGTAGTATCAACAGCAATGGGCTTCAGTCAAGGAAATGACCGAGAAACCTATTTATTGATTGGTGATTTAGCCTTTTTACATGATGTAAATGGTCTGATAGCTTCCAGATACCAAGAATGTAACTTAACCATTCTTGTGATGAATAATGATGGTGGAGGTATTTTTTCTTATTTACCTCAGTCAACAGTGGAAGCACATTATGAGGATCTTTTTGGCACACCAACTGCCCTTGAATTCCGTGATATTGCCAAGATGTATAATATGGACTATGTACGTGTAGATTCAATCTCTGAACTGTCTGAGAAATTTACTTCAGGCAAAAAACGTCCTTTACGTTTGATTGAAATATTTACAGACAGAGCAGAAAACGTTCAGGCCCATCGAGAATTATGGAATCGTATTAATTCGGAGTTAAAAGCATGACAAATTTGATGATTCGAGGTCTTGAAACCCATGTTGAGGTGTGGAATGAAAATGGTACCCACACACTAGTTGCTTTACATGGATTCACAGGTAGCACAGCTACATGGCACAATCTAGCACAAGCCATTCCGAATGTCCGCGTCATTGCCATTGATTTAATTGGACATGGGCAAACAGCTACTCCAGAGCAGACCCAGCGTTTTTCAATGGGGGAACAATTACAAGACTTAGAGAAACTGTTTTGCCAGCTCAATGTAGAGAAATTTACACTGTTGGGTTATTCAATGGGAGGAAGAATCGCACTATCATATGCCATTTCGTTCCCTGGCCGTGTTCAAAAGCTTGTTTTAGAAAGTGCTTCTCCTGGTTTACGAACAATAGAGGAACGGAATGAACGCTCTGAGCGAGATGACATACTAGCACAAAAAATTATTACAAATGGGTTAGTCTCTTTTGTGAATGCATGGGAGAGTATACCGCTTTTCGCTTCGCAGCGTCACCTATCTGATCCTGTGCGAGAAGCCATTCGCACAGAAAGACTTTCGCAGAAGGAAGAAGGATTAGCCGGAAGCTTAAGAGGTATTGGGACAGGAACCCAACCGTCGAATTGGCATTGTCTGGACCAACTAGAATTACCTGTGCTACTCATTACTGGTTCTTTGGATGAGAAATTTTGTCAAATTGCACTAGAAATGAAAGCGCTATTAAAAAATGTTAGGCATATAACAGTAAATGACGCAGGACATGCAATTCATGTGGAAAATCCCGCGGAGTTTGCTACAATAGTAGAGGAGTATTTAACGTAATACTATTTTACGTTGGCGCCTCGATAGTAACGAGACGAATTTAGAATATAGGAGGCAAATCAATGACACGTCAATGGACTACACTACATACTTATGAAGACATTAAGTATGAGTTCTATAACGGTATCGCAAAAATTACAATTAACCGTCCCGAAGTGCGTAATGCATTCCGCCCAAAAACGGTTATGGAAATGATAGACGCATTTTCACGTGCACGCGATGACAAAAATATCGGTGTAATTATTTTAACTGGTGAAGGTGAACATGCCTTCTGCTCAGGCGGAGATCAAAAAGTTCGCGGCCATGGTGGCTACGTAGGAGACGATGAAATCCCACGTCTAAACGTCCTTGACTTACAACGTTTAATCCGTGTAATTCCAAAACCTGTAGTGGCAATGGTTGCAGGCTATGCAATTGGTGGAGGACACGTATTACATGTTGTTTGTGATTTAACAATTGCTGCTGACAATGCTCGCTTTGGACAAACTGGTCCAAAAGTAGGTTCATTCGATGCTGGTTATGGCTCAGGCTATCTTGCTCGTATTATTGGACATAAAAAGGCTCGTGAAATTTGGTTCCTTTGCCGTCAATACGATGCACAGCAGGCACTTGATATGGGCTTAGTCAATACAGTGGTTCCTTATGACCAATTAGAAGATGAAACTGTTCAATGGTGTGAAGAAATGCTACAAATGTCACCAACTGCGTTACGCTTCTTAAAAGCAGCGATGAATGCAGATACAGACGGCTTAGCAGGTCTTCAACAAATGGCTGGTGACGCTACACTTCTTTATTACACAACAGATGAAGCAAAAGAAGGGCGCGACGCTTTCAAAGAAAAACGTCAACCAGATTTTGGTCAATTCCCAAGATTCCCTTGATTCTTTAGGGTGCTTGTAAGGCTCGTATCTTTTAGAGATACGAGCTTTTTTGTATGCCTGGGAAAGTGATAGTGGTGGATAGAAACAAGAAAGTGACGGATAGAACAAAGAATGTGACGGATAGAACAAAAGAACTGACGGATAGGAACAAAAATGTGATGGATAGAAGCAAATATATCATGAATAGACAAGCGATAGGATAAAGCGTTAAGATGTAGGGTGATTGGAGTGACAGATATGTATCCGAATTGGATTTTACAGCGAGCCTATTTAACACCGTTACGCAAGGCGTTAGCTTATAAAAAGCAAAGCTGGACTTTTCAAGAATTAAATGATTTATCGATAAAGCGTGCCCGTCAATTAGTGGGACTTGGAATTCAGCAAGGGGATCGAATCGCCATCATGGGGCCAAGTAAGCCTGAACTTGTGATTACAATGTACGCATGCATGCATTTGCAATGTGAAATGGTGATGCTGAATCGTAGGCTGTCACAGGGTGAACTTGCTTACCAGCTAGAGGATTCAGAGGCAGTTGCCGTGTTGATTGCAGATGAGGATGTAAATAAGTTACCTTCAAATACTACTCATTATATATTTTCAACGATTGAAGAGAGTGCTGAGGGTATGTTCGATATTGTGAGAGAATGGCCATTGCATCAAACAACAACGATTATGTATACTTCTGGAACAACTGGTTTTCCAAAAGGGGTCCGTCAAACTGTTGGCAACCATCAGGCTAGTGCAACGGCCTCAGTTTTAAATATTGGCTTACAGGCTGATGATATTTGGCTATGTGCTGTGCCATTATTCCATATTAGTGGGTTTTCGATTTTAGTACGTTCACTGTTATATGGCAATCAAGTCTATTTATATGATCAATTTGATGTAGAAGCTATTACACAAAATATTATCAATGGTGAAGTAACTCATATGTCAGTTGTAGCTGTGACGTTGGAGAGAATCCTACATACGTTGGAGCAGCACAAAGCTAAAGCTTCATCACGTTTTAAATTAATGTTAGCTGGTGGGGGGCCAGTGCCAGCTGATTACTTAACGAGAGCGCATTCGTTAAACTTAGCTGTAGCCCAAACATATGGTATGACGGAAACCTCCTCACAAACAGCCACATTAGCAAGTGAGGATGCTATACGGAAGATTGGTTCTGCCGGAAAGCCCTTATTTTTTAATCAAATCAAAATTGTAGAGCCAAACGCCCAAGGTGAAGGAGAAATTTGCATCAGAGGCCCTCATGTTACACCTGGATATATTGGACGCTTTGTACAAAAAAGCACCACGGTAGATGGCTGGTTGCACACTGGAGATATTGGTTATCTAGATGAAGATGGGTATTTATTTGTGATAGATCGTAGAGCAGATTTGATAATTTCTGGGGGAGAAAATATTTATCCTGCAGAAATAGAGAATGTGCTACTCACACATCCGGCTGTTAAGGAAGCGGGTGTATGTGGTGTCGATGATGAGCAATGGGGCCAAGTACCGCTTGCCTTTGTCGTGTTAAATGGACAAGTAACAGTCGAACAATTACAAGCGTTTTGTCAACAGAGGCTGGCTAAATATAAAATGCCAAAAGAAATTATTATTACAAACAGTCTCCCACGTAACGGAGCCGACAAGCTGCTTAGACGAAAATTACTACAATAAAATACTTAAAAAAAGAAGCCTTCATGAAAAACTGGGCTTCTTTTTATTTTGAAAATATTTGAACTTTTAGCATGAAATTAATCATTCATTAACATAATAAACAAAGAGAGGCATAAACTATTTAGTAAAGGAGAATGACTCATATGAGGAAATATATATATAATGTTGTCATTATATTATTTGTTCTACAAATGAGTCATGTGCAAGTTTTTGCAAACTATGAAAAAGATGATGTAGCAACTGCTCATTCAATTAATACACTACAATCTCTCATAAATAAAGAAGTTATGCAGCTATCAACTGAATTTTCTATTCACTATACGGGTGACATATCTGATATAAAAGATGAACTAACAGACATTACGAAAGGTGCGATTCAAAACTCTTATATTTATACTAATATTTCTAGTTTTAAATGGAAGTATGATGGCTATAACAATAATATTGTTATTGCCTTTACATTTACCTATCATATTTCACAAACAGAGGAAGCATTTGTAGAGCAAACATTGACGAATATTATTGCACCAATGCATGGATTAAGTGACATACAAAAATTACAGGCTGCACATGATTTTATTGTTTTAACTGCGGAATACTCCAAGGAAACGGAAGGAAGTCAATATTCCCCTTATACCCTACTGACGGAAAATAAGGGAGTCTGCCAGGCATATGCATTAGTGCTTTATCGAATGTTAGAAATGTTGGGCTTTGAGGTGCAATATGTACCTGGAAAAGTAGGCGAGCAGCTCCATGCCTGGGTATTAGTGAAACTTGATGGTGCTTGGTATCATATTGATGTGACGTGGGATGATCCATTACCTGATCGTAAGGGGGAAGTGCGTTATCAATATTTCTTAGTATCGGATCGCCAGCTATCGCAAGACCATACCTGGGATTATGCAAGCTTCCCTGCTGCAACAAGCGAGAAATTTTCAGAGATGCAGGAAATAACGAAAAGTCAAAGTTTAACAACACCTTTACAAGATAGTTTCAATTCAAATATGGGTATATCCATATTTCAAGAAAATAGGCAGGCCATCAGATCATTAATTGAGCAGCCTACAAAGGTTGTCACACAAAAACAAAATGATCCAAACACTATAGTCCAGTTTGACTTTAATGAATGGGCAATGATTTTAGTAGAAAGTATAGTGGCTTCCTTAGTGCCTCATTCAAAAGGCATTCATCTCAATATATTCGAAACAACGAAGCGGTTAATAACTATTGAGCGAACGGAAAAACAAATGCCGCAAGAAAAATACGTCATAATAAAGGAGGTGTCCCATTATTTTCGGGGCACCTCCTTCCTCGTATTATTGAACGTTTAGAGCTTTATCTAACGTTTGAATATTTTTCTTCATTAATGTGAAGTACGTTTCATTATTTTTTTCATCATCTGTCGTTAACACACTCAAATTATGCAATACAAGTGATTCTGCACCAACTTCTTTTTGAATGACTTCTGCTAATTTAGATGATACATTTTGCTCAAATAAAATATAGTGAATATGCAATTCATTAGCTTTATCTACAATCGTTGTTAGTTCTTTTTGCGATGGTTCATTTTGAGAATTTAAGCCAGCAATAGGTACTTGCGTTAGACCATATTGACCTGCAATATAGCCGAATGCCGCATGGGATACAAAAAATGTTTTATTTTGTGCTTTACCAGCCATTGCTTTAAAATCACTATCTAAATCTTGTAACTCTTTTACCAATGCTTCGTAATTTTGATTGAAAGTAGATTCTTGAGCAGGCATTTTTTCCACTAAGGTGTTTTTAATAGCAAGAGCTAAATCCTGACTAATTGTTGGGGACAGCCAAACATGAGGATCTATATCGCCATGCTCATGATCATCGTGTCCATGTTCTTCTTCCGCAGCATGATCGTGTTCTTCCTCTGTTGTAGCATGATCATGGTGATCTTCTTCTGGATGAACATGACCTGTACTTGTAGCTAATTTTTCATCTGAAACTTCATCGGCAGTTGCCACCATTGTGACATCTTCATTCGCTAATGTTTTTTTAGCATTTTCAACAAAGCCCTCTAGTCCTAAGCCAATATAGAAAAAGATATCGGCATCTGCTAATTTCATCATATCTTTTTGAGTTGGTTCAAATGTGTGTTCATTGGCACCGGCTGGATAAATAGAAGAGACATCGACAAAATCACCGCCAATACGCTGTGCAAAATAGTTTAAAGGATAAACAGTTGTATAAATTGTTAACTTATCCTTCTCATTTGAAGATTTTTGAGAAGTGGATGATTTGTCTCCGCAAGCAGCGGTAAATAGGGCAAGAACTGTGACTAGTAATAATACATAAACTTTTTTCATATAATAAGATTCCTTTCTTAAATAGTAACCATTACGATTTATTTTTTAGAACATTTATTATAATAACGCACAACTTCAAAAAGTACAAGAAAAAATGACCTCCGAAAGTTAATTCTTTTTCGAAGGCCATTTTTCAGGCACAGGATCAAAGCCACCAGGATGAAATGGATGGCATTTGGATATACGAGTAATGGTTAAAACGAACCCTTTTAGTGCTCCATGCTTTTGAAAAGCTTCTAGGCCGTAAGAAGAGCATGTAGGATGGAAACGACAAGTAGGTGGCGTCATAGGTGAGATGAATTTTCTGTAAAACTGAATGAGCCAAATAAAGGGATATTTCATCGTTGTTCTTCCTTTTGCTCCGATGTAATTGGTTCTGGCTTTGCGTCAATTGTTTGTGTGAAGATATTATTTTTTTTCTTGATAATGAAAATGACAGAAAGACCGAACATTAACATCATCATAGCAATCATAATGATAATTGGTAATGGTACACCCATTGCTTTCACTCCAAATTCGATTAATAAAATTTATAAATAATGAATGACTTGCTAGTTCTCCTCTTGATGATAGCTTTGTTTCGGTTTTTCATCAACGGTATGTTTAAAGGCATAGGCACGGTTGACACTGATAACTGTCGCAATGGTGATAATAATAACGATGATGATTGCGACGATTAAGAGCGTAGTTAAATTCATAATACTCACTCCGTTCTTTGTTCACCATACCTATTATAAATTATATGGTCATTCTAATTGTGAAGGAAGTTTGACATTCCAGGGAATAAAACAACACCTTTCTCTCCATACTATGGGAAAAGGAGTGAATCGTAAAGATGGATCGTCAACGTGTGTATTTTTCCCTTGCCAATAGAACCTATTATACTAATCCATATGCAGGACCGTGGAATTTTGAACTCAATGTGGATCGACAAGCACTAGATGTTTTTGAGAGAATTTTTCAGCAAATGCAGTTGTTAGAGATCTCCAATGCATGGCGTGCACAGTTACCGTATATACAATATCATTTAGATAGAGAAAATGATGAAATCGATTTAAGATTGATGAAAATTTATGCATTAGTTCATGAGTATGGGGATGAGGAAACGAAGGCATTCGTTGAGCAGCTTCCCTATTTTAACAAGCGTGTCTAACGAGGTAAAATCAGCAAAGGTTGATTTTCACTTCGAGTGTCACCACTCTCGGTGAAAATCAATCATCTCTGCATAGGGTATTAACATATTGCCTTTACTATCGTAAAAACAGCTTCCCGTGGGACGAGAATGGGTATATTGAGTTTATTTTTAATCATATTTTTCATGTGCGTGGAGTAGCCCATACAATCAAGAATGAGCAAATCAGCTCCATTGTATTGTAATTGCTGTGCCTTTGCTAATAAATCTTGTGCATTAAAGCAGTAAGGTGAACTTGCCGAGAAGCTCACGTCAAAGTGCGCTTTTTGCCATTTTTCAGCAACTGTTATTTGTTGTTCAGGCTCAGGACCTATTAAACCAAGTGCTAATTCCGTATGTAAACCCTTCACTAAGTTAGTCATCATACGATCAGGTAGTAAAAGATTTTTAAAGGTTAGTTTATTGGTAAAATCTCCTGTACACATCAGCAAAACCCAAGTGAATTCATGAAGATCACGAATGCATTGCTGAATATGGGGCATGAGCTTTTGTTTACTTAACTTGACCTGTTGACCATTTGTAAGGAGAGTCACTAAAACATCAGTGTCTTCCTGTGAAGGAGAAAGCGCAGCAATTTCAACTGGTGAAAGGAAATCAAGGACACCAAATTCATGTACATGAAGACCGCTTTGTCTTAATTGCTGAATATCCTCCTCCATATCTTTGCGAGGTGCTTGACCAATGGTTACAACGGCAATTTTTGAGTTTTCCAATGTGCTCCCTCCGCTTCGAAATATTTTTCTCCATTTACATAAGTTTGTAGCACCTTTGCTTCAGTTTCAAAAATAGGATGTGACCAAACAACAAAATCAGCATCCTTGCCTTGCTCTAAACTACCAATTCGATGATCAAGCTGTACGAGTTTAGCTGCATTTAAAGTAATACTTTTTAAAGCTGTTTGTTCATCTAAACCATAACGAATTGCTTCAGTGGCGCAATACTTTAAGTACTGAATCGGTACAAAAGGATGGTCAGTCATGATAGCAAAGGGAATGCTGTGCTCTTTAAAAATGGCAGCAATCGCTGGTGTAGAATGGCGTGTTTCGTATTTAGATGGTGTTAACATATAGGGGCCAAGCGTTGCATGGAATCCACTATTTTTTACTGCATCAACTATCAGATAGCCTTCTGTACAATGTTCTAAATGGAGCGTCACATTAAATTCTTTGGCAATTCTAATAGCAGTCATAATGTCATCTGCTCTATGGCAATGAAGACGAAGGGGCATTTCACCTCGGAGTACCTCAATAAATGGACGCAACTCAGAATTTTGGTATACTTGTTCAGCTTGTTCCTGTTCATTGAGTTGGCTAGCACGCTGGAACCCATCACGTAGCAGCTGAGCAATCGCCATACGAGTCATAGGCTTTCGTTTATATTGATTACCGAAGACGTTCTTTGGATTTTCACCTAACGCACCTTTTAATCCGCTACGTTCTACTAAAACACGAGAAGCAAGGGTAGGACCTGCTGTTTTAAGGATACTCCAGATACCGCCTATAACATTGGCACTACCCGGCCCAGTTTGAACCGTCGTTACGCCACCCTCAAGTGCATGCTGGAAGGAGAAGTGGCGAATATCAACACTATCTAGTGCATGCATAAGTGGCGTAAATGGTTCGCTATATTCATTGGCATCATTAATGTCTTCGGTTACTTCCGCCCATGTTCCGACATGTGCATGGATATCAATTAATCCTGGTGTCACATATGCCCCCTGTAGATCAATTAATTGCGCATGTGGGGGAATTTCTTTGGACGGACCTACATACACAATGCGACCATCTTCAACCCATAGCTGTTCAAAAATATCATTATGTTCATTGACTGTGAGAAACGTTGCATGGTGATAAATTATCATTTTGACATACCCTCTTCCATTGCATAAACTTTTTTTCCTTTAATAAAAGTAGCAATTACTTGTGCATCTAAATTTAATGGATGTTTATCCCATATTACAAAATCAGCATAAAGCCCATCATGAATAGCACCTGTTTTATGAGAAATGCCAAGAAAATTAGCAGCCCCCGTTGTCAATGCATAAAGAACATCTGAGCGCGCCATACCTTCTCTTACAGCTAAACAGCCCTCTAAAGTTAGATGGGATGTGCTACTAACAGGATGATCCGTACAAAAAACAAAGGGAATAGTTAGAGTAGATAGCTGACTATAAAGTTTCGGCGATAGCGCCATCATCTCATTATGCTCAATATAACGGAATGTCGGCCCAGCAATAACCGTATGGAAAGCTGTCTCTTCAACAAGAGGAATTTCCGTGCCATGAATAATATGAAAGTCAAAAGCATTATTAAATTCTTGTTGTAGTCGATGAATTAATTCAATATCGACAGCTTTATGGGCCCGTACAACAATCTTATGGATGGAAGGTTCCTGTTGTTGAATTTGTTGGAGTGTGTCCCTTAAGATTTTAGCGATGCCCATACGTGTCAGTGGTTTTTTCTTTTCAGCAAAAAATGTACTCTTTGCCTGATGCCCAATAGAAAAGGAATATGCCATATCTTTTGCAATAACCATTTCATCTACTGTTGTATGTGTATGATGAATGATAGCCGTTTTGGCACCAATTAAGCTTTTGGGAGAGGGAACAATATGAGATGCAGTAACCCCATGTGAGACAGACTTTTGAAAAGCTACATCAAACGGGTAGATGCCATCAACAACTGAATATTGTAAGTGTGAATCAAATTCATAGCTATCATCACCTTCCCAACGAATTCCTATTTCTGCTAAGCCAATTTGTGAACAACTATCGATTAAGCCAGGAGTAATAAAATAGCCATCTAAATTTACTTCATTCTCGGCAGTGATTGTTGTTTGTACGAAGTATTTCCCTTGCACTTGAAACGACTGTTTATTAAAGCTACGAGTTTCAGAGTTAAATACAAGCCCATTTATATATCGAGTCATCAGATTAGATCTCTCCTTATGAAGAGAAAAGCGGAGACAAAGATCTCCACTTTTCTGGTTGAATTATTTTGAAATTGATACGTTCGTGCCGTTTGGATGAACAATTTGAACAGAGTTATCAGCAGAAACTTCAAAGCCCTGTACTTTTTTGTTTACACCTGCAACTGTTTGAGTTGCTTCTAACTCAATACGTGGAACATCCGCTAATATTAGTTTTAAAGCCTCTTGATATAATTTTGCTCGTTCTTCTTGTACCACTGTTTCCGATACAGCGCGTTCCAATAATTTATCAACCTCTGGATTACTGTAGCCTTTGCCATTACCTAGAGCGCCAATTTGATTTGTGTGGAATAATTGGTATAGGAAGAAATATGGATCAGGATACCAAGTCCAGCCACCAATATTCATAGGTGCATTTCCTTTTGCTACTGTATCACTGTAAGTACCCCATTCAAGCACTTTAATTTCAACATCAATATTTAAATTTTTCTTCAACTGACTTTGGAAAATCGTTGCGTAAGGGACACGTGCCTCTGACACATAAATCTCGGTTTTGAAGCCGTCAGGATAGCCCGCATCTGCTAATAATTTTTTAGCTTCCTCAGGATTATATTTCGGTACCATGTCGATTAAAGATTTATCATAACCCCAAGAACCTGGAGGTAATGGTAAATAAGATACATCACCGCCACCCCATTGGTTAACGCCAGAAATGATTTCCTCAACGTTTGTTGCCATATAAATTGCTTCACGTACACGTTTATCAGCAGTTGGTCCTACCTTATTGTTAAGATCAAGGTAAACAATGGATAAGCCTGGATTCGTTAAAAGCTCAAGATTACTATCTTGATTGATAATTTCTCGGTTTTGGCCTTTTACATCCATTGCGATATCAATATCACCTGAACGTAATGCATTAGTCATCATATTTTGATCGGAGATAAACTTCATTGTTAAATTGTCGACATGTGGCTTTTCTCCCCAATAATTTTCATTGCGTACTAGTTTTACTTCTTGGTCTTTTTTCCATTCTGTTAATTGGAATGGACCAGTACCAATGAAATGCTCAGAAAACTTATCGCCCCAACCTTCAACCTCTTCTTTTGGAATAATGATATTACCAGCATCTGTCAGCATAGCAAGTAGGGCAGCATTAGGAGTAGCTAAATGAATTTCTACTTCATAATCTGACAGCACTTTAACCTCTGTCACGCCACTTAGACGATTCATAGCCGATTCTTTGGCGGAACGTTCTAGTGAATATTTTACATCCTCAGCTGTCATTTCACGACCATCTTGGTATTGTCCTTTTTGGAATTTTACACCCTCCTGTAATTTGAATGTATAGACTAACATATCATCTGAAACTTTCCATTCTGTTGCTAAAGAAGGAATGATATCAGAGAGATCTTTGTTATAAACAACTAAAGTATCACCCATTTGACGCATTACCTGTGATTCATAAACTCCCGTATATTTGATAGGGTCAAATGTTTTGGAATTAGCTGAAAGACCCACATTTAATGAGCCTCCAGAAGTAACTTCTCCATCTTTTTCATCTGAAGAATTATTTTTCTCTGTGTTCCCACCACAAGCAGCTAAAACAGCAATCATTAAAGTTAAAAAGAATAGTAGTAAAGATTTTTTTACGGTTATTTTCTTCATCCGTGCTAGCCTCCTTTGTTATTGTTTCACAATATGAACCGTTGATTCAAAAATGGTAGGTTCGAAATAAAAGTAGCACATTTGTAAACAAGAAGTAAATAAAAAATTAAAAAGATTCAGAAAAAAATGTATTTACAAATAATTATCGCTAGGTGTAGTATTTAGTTATTCACAATATGAACCACTGATTCTAATAATGAAAAGGAGGTCTTAATAGGATGGGCTCATTTATTTTAAAAAGGTTAATAAACCTTATTCCAACACTGTTAGTGGTTGGCATCATCGTATTTATTATTACGAGAATGATTCCAGGTGACCCGGCTTCTGTCATGCTTGGTCCACAAGCAAGTGTGGAAGATGTAGAGAATTTAAGAGAAGAGCTGGGGTTAAATAAGTCAATGCCCTCACAATTTATTTCATATGTAGGGGACTTAGCGCAGTTAAATTTGGGCTATTCCTATTCATATAGTGAGTCTGTTTTTGGGCTTATTATCGAAAGATTCCCTAATACAGTCATACTCGCGTTAGCCGCATTGTTAATAGCTGTCGTGATAGGAATCCCAGCAGGTATATTGGCAGCTAGAAAGCAAAACACAATTGTTGATTATGTTGTCATGCTTGTATCACTAGTCGGAGTATCCATGCCAATTTTTTGGTTGGGGATCATGCTTGTTTTATTCTTTAGTGTCAATCTTGGTTGGTTTCCTGCGACCGGGATGGGGAATATCAGTGAAGGGTTATGGCCCTATTTGAAGCATTTGATTTTGCCTGCCTTTGCTTTAGCAACAATTCCGATGGCGACATTCGCACGTATTACACGTTCGAGTATGTTAGAGGTAATTTCACAAGACTATATTAAAACAGCTCGTTCTAAAGGTATTAAAGAATATTTGGTTATTGGGAAGCATGCCTTTAAAAATGCTCTAACACCAATTTTAACGGTATTAGGTATGCAAATTTCCAATTTATTAGGTGGTGCGGTTTTAACAGAAACTATTTTTAGTTGGCCTGGGATGGGTCGACTAATTGTAGATGCCATTGATAAACGTGATTTTGTAGTCGTACAAGGTACAGTTATTTTCATTGCATTTATCTTTGTCCTAGTTAATTTAATAGTTGATGTGCTTTATAAGGTTGTAAATCCGAAGATCAATCTAGAATCGAGTGGAGGGAAGAAATAACAATGACGCAAGCAATTGTCAATGAAACTAGAAAAAGAAATACATTGTTGCGAAAGTTGCTGAAAAATAAATTAGCAACAATTGGGTTAATCATTGTATCCTTGATGGCCATTGTTGCTATTTTCGCCCCATTGATTGCTACTCATCCACCAAATGAAATGATTGTTGGAAAATCATTTTTACCTATGAACACGGAAGGGCATTTGCTTGGAACGGATAACTATGGACGAGATTTGTTTAGTCGCTTAGTTTATGGTACCCGAATATCTATGATTGTCGGGATTGCAGCAGTGTTGTTTGGTGCTGTATTTGGGACATTACTCGGTCTTGTTGCAGGATATTTTGGAGGTCGTAGCGATTCGATTATCATGCGTACGATGGATGGCCTTTTTGCCTTTCCATTCATTCTGCTAGCTATTACGCTTATGACGGTGTTAGGTCAAGGGCTTGTAAACGTTATTGTAGCCATTGGTATTGCCAATATCCCAGGATTTGCAAGGCTTGTTCGTGGGCAAGTTTTAAGTGTGAAAGAAGAAGAATTTATTGAGGTAACACATTCTTTAGGGGCTACACATACACGAATTATTTTTAGTCATATATTACCCAACTGCTTAGCTCCCTTGATCGTCTATGGAACGATGAGTACAGCAGGCGCTATTATTTCGGAGGCTGCACTTAGCTTTTTAGGATTAGGGGTACAACCTCCGACAGCTTCATGGGGGAGTATTTTAAAAGATGGCAAAGACTTTTTAGTATTAAATCCTCAAATGGCGACATTTTCAGGTATCTGTATTTTATTAACAGTTCTAGGTATAAACCTGTTAGGGGATGGATTGCGTGATGCATTAGATCCGAAAATGAAAGTTTAATGGAAGGGGGTGGCGTCATGACTGAACGTTTACTAGATGTAGAAAATTTAACAGTAGAATTTAAAAGTGGCGGCTCTACAATGAAAGCTGTTAATGGAGTCAATTTACAATTAAATAAGAAGGAAACACTAGGGATTGTTGGCGAGTCTGGATCAGGGAAAAGTGTTACAGCCACTGCTCTTATGCGTTTAATTCCATCTCCGCCAGGAAAAATAACGAACGGAAATATTTACTTTAATGGACGCGATTTAATGGGGATTTCAGAAAAGGAAATGCGAAATGTCCGAGGTAATGAAATGTCAATGATTTTTCAAGACCCTATTACAAGTTTGAATCCCGTTTTAACGGTGGGCAATCAAATTATAGAAGTAATCCAAGCTCATGAAAATATATCCAAGAAAGATGCTGCTACAAAAGCTGTTGATATGCTGAAAATGGTAGGTATTCCAGAGCCAGAAAAACGTTTAAAAATGTATCCTCATGAATTTTCAGGTGGGATGCGTCAGCGTGTCATGATAGCTATTGCGCTTGCTTGTAATCCGAAGCTACTTATTGCCGATGAGCCAACTACAGCATTGGATGTAACTGTGCAGGCTCAAATTCTTGATTTGATGAAAAAGTTACAGCAAGAACACGATACAGCCATTATTATGATTACGCATGATTTAGGGGTTGTCTGGGAGCTTTGTGACAAAGTGAATGTCATGTATGCAGGTCGTACAGTGGAGTCTACTACAACAAGACAGCTCTACGAAAAACCATTACACCCATATACTTGGGGGTTATTAGAATCTCAAATTACAATGGGTACACAAGGGCAACAGAGATTGCCAGCCATTCCAGGTAGCCCACCCGATTTAACGATGCCACATAGTGGTTGTCATTTTGCAGCTCGCTGCCCGTTAGCAACGGATGTATGCCGACAGACAGTGCCCGATTTAGTGGAAGTACAAGACAATCATTTTGTAGCTTGCCATTTGCAATCAAAAGATCAAATTGTCGCACGGAAAGAGGGGATTTTTAATGCAACAGCCCAATGAGTTGGTCTTAAAGGTCAGTAATTTAAAAAAGCACTTTCCCATTAAAAGTTCAATTCCTTTTAAAAAGACTACACAATTTGTGAAAGCAGTAGATGGTGTAAGCTTTGAATTATATAAGGGAGAGACACTTGGGATTGTGGGCGAATCTGGTTGTGGGAAATCGACAGTAGCTCGTTTAATCAACCAGTTAATTTCACCAACAGAGGGCATCGTTGAGTTTAAGGGAACCGATTTAGCAAGCTTAAATACGAAGGATATCCGCTCTGCTCGAAGATCTATACAAATGGTTTTCCAAAATCCCTATGCATCGTTGGATCCTCGTAGAACGATTGAATATCTAATTGCAGAACCACTAGTGATACATGGTATAGGCGATGAAACATCACGTAAAAAGCGTGTCATTGAATTGCTTGAAACAGTAGGGTTGAGTGCTTATCATGCAAAACGTCATCCACATGAATTTTCAGGAGGGCAAAGACAGCGCATCAATATTGCACGTGCTCTCGCACTCCAACCGGATATTGTTGTTTGTGATGAACCTGTATCTGCCTTAGATGTATCTGTACAAGCACAAGTGATCAATCTATTAAAAGATTTACAGAAAGATTTTGGTTTAACCTATATTTTTATTTCACACGATTTAAATGTTGTGAATTATATGTGTGACCGGATTGCCGTGATGTATTTAGGCAAAATTGTGGAGATTGGCACATACAGGGAGATTTATGATAATCCTCAACATCCATATACACAGGCTTTGTTATCGGCCATTCCTAAGGAAAATCCTTTTGATGCGAAGGAACGAATTATTTTATCAGGGGATGTTCCAAGTCCTGTGAATCCTCCGAGTGGCTGTGCCTTCCACAAACGTTGTCGTTTCGCCACAGAAAAATGTGCAGACGTACAACCGACACTCGATACAGTGACAGCTACCCATCAAGTATCATGTCACTTATTTAAAGCTATTCAGCAAGAAGTATCTACAACATAGTCGAAATACTTAAAAATGGTAATGAACAAAATTTTCAAGTAGAAAAAGGAGCGGACTAATTATGTCATTGAAGCATGTTATTGAATTATACGAGTTAATGGATAGTATTTATGTAAATGGTGAGGTTATCAAAGAGTATTTACACAATATTAATCCAACTGCAGATGTAGTAGTAAAAACAATTAAAGGTGAAAATGGCTCAACCGATTTTGTCCGCGTTCTAGTGAAAGGAAAGAACGGAAAATCTTCAGGTGGCGATGCGCCTACATTAGGAATCATCGGTCGTTTAGGAGGCATCGGGGCACGTCCTGAAATGACGGGCTTTGTATCGGATGGTGATGGTGCACTAGCTTGTATGGCTGGCGCAGCAAAAGCCATTGATATGACTTTAAAAGGTGACCAGTTAGAGGGAGATGTTATTTTCTCAACGCATATTTGTCCAACCGCACCTACTTTGCCACATGAGCCAGTGCCATTTATGAATTCTCCAGTAGATATTAGTGTAATGAACGAAAATGAAGTGGAAGAATCAATGGATGCCATTCTCTCGATTGATACAACGAAAGGTAATCAAGTATGTAACCATAGAGGATTTGCCATTACACCGACAGTCAAAGAAGGTTACATATTAAAAATTAGTGATGATTTACTACAAATTTACACGCAATCAGCAGGTATATCACCAGTTGTGCTACCGATTACAATGCAAGACATCACTCCATATGGTAATGGTTTATTCCACATCAATAGTATTTTACAACCCGCTGTGGCAACATCAAGTCCTGTTGTAGGTGTAGCTATCACGACAGAATCTGTCGTAGCAGGCTGTGCAACGGGTGCAACACATGTTACAGATGTAGAAAATGTTGTTCGATTTGTCTTAGAAGTAGCTAAAACGTATGGCGCTCATAAATGCACCTTCTTTGATGAAAAGCAGTTTACACATATGAAAAATTTATATGGAAGCATGAAGCACTTACAAACTAAAGGAAATGAGGTACACGCACATGAATGATTTACAAGCACTTAAAAGGCAATTAGTAGATGCAGTGGAAAATCATCAAGAAGAGTTAATTGATTTTTGTTCGAAACTCATTCAAATTCCAAGTGTCAATCCTCCAGGAGATACGACCGAAATAACAGCTTTTATCGAGAATTATTTAAATGATGTAGGCATAACTTTTCAAAAATATGAGGCTGCGGATAAAATGTTTAATTTAGTAGCTTCTATTGGAAGTGCTGACGGAAAAGAACTCGTTTATTGTGGTCATACAGATGTTGTGCCTGTTGGTGATTTATCAAAATGGGATTTTGATCCATTCTCAGGGGAAGTGAAGGATGGCTGGATGCTTGGTCGTGGTGCAAGTGATATGAAAGCGGGTTTAGCAGGTATTATTTTTGCAACAAAACTACTTAAGGAAATGAATGTTGAATTGCCAGGGAAATTAACCTTAGCCATTGTACCTGATGAAGAAACAGGTGGCGAATATGGTGTTCCTTGGCTGTTAGAGCGTGGTTTGGTGAGAGGCGATGGCTGCTTAATCGCAGAGCCTTCATCTCCATTAAATCCAACCATTGGCCAAAAGGGATCTTATTGGTTTGAATTAGAAGTGCACGGGGAACCTGGACATGGAAGTTTATCTCCTTTAGCAGGTCGTAATGCGATTAACGATGCAATCAGAGCTATACAAGAAATTCGCACACTATGGGATATGGAAATAGCCATCCCTGAAGAGGTGCAGCCACTTATAGAAGTATCTAAAAAATACATGCGTGAAGTGGAGAAAGATCGCTTGAAATATCAAGAAGTACTAGAGAAAATTACTGTAAATATTGGTACAATTGAGGGGGGTACGAAGTCCAACGTTATCCCAGATTATTGTAAGGTACAGGTCGATTGTCGCTTACCATTTGGCATTACACAAGAAGAGGTAACAGAAATTTTGAAGAATAAATTAGATGGCTTGGACATTGAGTATTCGATCAGACGTTTTGGCTTCAAAAGTGTAGCTAATTATACCCCTGCTGATAATCCTGTTTGCCAGTCGATTGTAGAAAATATTTCATTTGTAACAGGGCTTGAGACATATGGTGTTATGCAATGGGCAAGCAGTGATGCTCGGCATTTCAGACAATATGATATTCCGGTTTTACAGTATGGGCCGGCTTATTTACCGAGTATTCATGGTTATAATGAAAAAGTGCGAGTTGAGGATATCGTACGCTGTGCAAAAGTATATATTACTGCTGCTGTTGATTTCCTCTATCAAAAGTAAGAGATTAGCTACTCTCTTACTTTTGATAAAGTGATATCAGGTGCTTACGGCTGTTAAATCCTTCAATTATTTCCCCCTTAAGAGAGGGACTTGCAGCCGTTTGTGCAGATAAATAGATCAGAAGGATGAGAGAAATGCTAAAGACGTTAAATTTATCAATTGCGGTTTTAAAAATGTTTACAAAAGAAAAGCCTACATGGGGCGGTCGAGAGTTAGCAATGGCGATGAACATGAATCATACAAATTTATATCGCATTCTTGAAACATTTGAGAATAATGGATTTATTACAAAAGATCCTGTAACAAAAAAGTATTCCTTGGGTATTGCATTATGGGAAATTGGTATGAATATGTATGATTCATTAAACATAGATCAGCTATGTATGCCTGTTCTGGATAACTTAAAGGATGTCACTGGTGAAACTGCCATTTTTACAGTTTTGAATGGATTGGAAGCGTTAACTTTACTAAAAGCGGAACCTGTGAATAAGGTGAAATTTACGGTTTCAAGAGGAAGTAGATCTCCACTTTATGTAGGCGCTTCCTATCGGTCGATGCTTGCTTTCCTTAGCGAAGAGCAAATTTCCAAGGTTATTGATGAACCACTAACTGCTTATACAAATAATACAATGACGAATGCAAATGAAATAAGGTCAGAGCTTGAAAAAATTCGTAGCTGTGGGTATGCGCTCAGTAACAGTGAATATTCTGTTGATGTATTGGCACTTGCTATGCCTATATTTAATAGTGACGAAAAGGTCGTAGCCTCTATTACTGTTTCGGGTCCTATTTATCGATTTACAGAACAACGTGTACCAGAAGTTTTGGGACCTTTAACAGAGGCTAGAAATGAAATAGAAGGAATCATTCGTAGATATCATTTAAATTTTAATTAAGGAGTACTAGTATGCAACATTTACATGACATTGCACTCAATATTTTAAAAGGTAATTTAAATGTTCAATCATCAGAAACTCTTTTAATTCTGACAGATATTCAAAAGCAAGATATAGCGAAAATTTTTTATGAGGCGGGGCTAACGATAACAGCTAATACGATGTTTCTGGTTATGCCTTTATTGGAAAAATCAGGGCAAGAGCCTATTTATGCAGTTTCATCGCTTATGGGAAATGCAGATGTCACACTTTGTATGACCACTCACTCTTTGACACATACAGCGGCTCGCAAAAATGCTTGTGAAAAAGGTGGACGTGTAGCGACAATGCCAGGTGTTACATTGGAGATGCTTGAACAAGGCGCGCTTCATGCAGATGCGCACGAGATAGAGGTTATGGTAGAAAAATATGTCCAGCTACTTGATAAGGCTACAGGTATTCGAATCGTCAAAGATGGCCATGAGCTAACATTCAGTGTGGAAAACCGTTTAGGAATTCGTTCAACTGGCGTTATTCGTCAACCAGGGGAGTATGGCAATATTCCTTCGGGAGAATCTTACATTGCACCAGTAGAAACATCCGCGAATGGTGAAATAGTAGTGGATGGTTCAATTGCTAATATTGGTGTCTTACAGGAACCATTATTATTGAAAATATCCAACGGGCGATTAGTAGAGGCAATCGGTCCTGATGGTCCCCGATTACTAGGGTTACTTGGTGAAGGAAACGGTCGAATCATTGCAGAGTTTGGCATTGGAGCCAACAAAAGTGCCGTTTTATGTGGCAATGTACTGGAAGATGAGAAAGTCTATGGGACAATCCATATTGCATTTGGTAGCAATGTTCCGTTCGGCGGAGCAAATGCTGCAGATGTTCATATTGATTGTGTAGTGAAAAGCCCCATTGTTTATTTCGATGGTCAGCAAGTAATTTAAATAAAAGCGTGTCTTCATTAGAAGCACGCTTTTTTTGCTGATTCTAACGGTATTTAAAGTTGCTTGTCTTTGTCTGATTACACTATAGTTAACATAGATAACCTAGAGGGAATTGAATGTTTTGTACTGAAAATGCAATCCCATTAATACAGGAATCAAGAATTCACTATGTCCATAACATAAAAGCAATGAATAAGTGACTTCTGTTATTCAACATGAAAGAACGTGAGGTTGAAGATATGTTAACATTTACAGATTTACATGGCCTGCGCGTCGATTTGAGTTTTACGAGAGGTGAATTTGACGTAGAACCCAAACACGTCCTTGTTTTTTTAAAGCATGAAAATAAGTGGCTATGTACCATTCATAAACGACGTGGCGTAGAGGTGCCAGGGGGCAAATTAGAGGAAGGCGAAACATTAGAGGACGCAGCAATAAGAGAAGTATTTGAAGAAACTGGTGTCCGTGTGAAAAATCTTCAATGGTTCGCAGAATATGCGGTTCATGATGACATATTATTTTGTAAAACGGTTTTTACTGCACAGTTTGCGGGGCAGGAGGACATTGAATTTGATTTAGAAACATCGGGTATGCTGTGGTTATCTGATGAAGAATTCGCCCATCATCCAAACTTGAGCTTTCATATGAAAGATGAGGGAATGAAGAAAATGCTGGAGGAGTTGAAACAATGTGACAAACAATGGTGAGATCGTTGAAAAGCGTGCCTATCCTTCACCCAATCCAGCCATACGATTAACAGAAATAACTTATATGTCACAGGGCTTGCGGATCAAAGGACTTTTAGCAGAGCCAAGGACAGAGGGTACATATGATGGCTTTTTATATTTAAGAGGGGGAATGCAAAGTATTGGTATGGTAAGACCCTCACGTATTGCCCAATTTGCTGCACAGGGCTTTATCGTTTTTGCACCATACTATCGTGGGAATAGAGGTGGGGAAGGTCGAGACGAGTTTGCGGGAGCAGACCGTTATGATGCTGTCTATGCGGTGGATGTACTGAAGCAATTTTGCAATGATAATATACATGTTTTTGGCTTTTCACGTGGGGGTATCATGGCTCTGTGGACAGCTATTTTAAGAAGGGATATTACCACTGTTGTTACATGGGCTGGCGTTTCTGATGCAACGGCCACTTACTGGGAACGTACAGATATGCGACGAATGATGAAACGCGTTATCGGAGGAACACCGAACCGTGTACCAGAAGCCTATGATGCACGCACGCCCCTGTTTGAAATAGAACATATAACAGCCCCAGTGTTAATTATTCATGGCTATCGTGATGAGAATGTGGATATAGAGCATGCTAGACAACTGGCATTTTTCTTAGAGGATGCTAATAAGACATACGAAACATGGTATGACCTTCATTTTGCGCATCAATACCCACCGGCTAAAAATCGTGAAACAGTACGTGCTCTTTGTGAATGGATGAAGCAACACTAGTAAATAGAAAAAATAAAAACCCCTTACCTTAGAATACTGTCCTGAGACAAAAAGGTATATTCTAAAGTAAGGGGCATCTATTAAGTGGTTATGATTATTTCATGTAACTTTCCAAGAAATGTTGAATAGTTTCCCAATAAAGTTCGCCAGCTACACTTTCTGCCTCACCATGACCAGCACCCTCCACTATTAATTTTTGCTTCGGTACATCTGCTGCTTCATATACGTCACTCAACATCGTCGAAGGGACAAAAGTATCGTTGTTTCCATGAATAAACAGCATGGGGGTTTTCGATTTTGCTACTTGTTCCACTGCGCTAGCTTCACCCAATGTATAGCCTGCTTTTAGTTTAGTAACTACCGAAGAGAATTGCATAATTGGGAATGAAGGTAAGTGAAAGATTGCTTTCAACTGATAGGAAAATTCATCCCATACGGAAGAATAACCACAATCCTCAATGATTGCCTTAACATTTGTGGGCAAATCCTCGCCTGAAGCCATCATTACAGTGGCTCCACCCATTGAAACCCCATATAGAACGATTTCAGCATTTTCATTCAAGCTTACAATGTTGTCAATCCATGAAACAACATCAAAACGATCATGCCAGCCCATGCCGATGTAATCACCTTCACTTTGGCCATGTCCTCTCGCATCTGGAATGAGCACATGATAGCCCATATCATAAAAATGTTTAGCATACTTGGTCATTTGTGTACCATCACTTGAATAGCCATGGAAGATAATTGCCCATTTGTTAGTGGGATGACTATTTTGGATTGAGTAAGCATGCAATTTAAGAGAATCAAAAGATTGAATCGTTGACTCTTCATAATGCTTGTTAAACCATTGCTCACGTTCCTCTTTTTCTTTAGCTTCACTTGAATTGATATCGATTACATTATGAGGTGCATCTAAAACTGCTGCTTTATCAGTATCAGGATTTAGTGCGAGATTATAAAAGTAGTTGCCTGCAAAAAAAACAGCACCTATAAATAAAGCAAATAAAATCGTTATGATTGTTACTAGTAATTTATATTTTCTTTTCATATGTATCTCCCTATATTAGCTTACATTCATGGCAAAGAAAAAGAGAACGAATCATATCGTTCCCTTTGTCTTTTATCTAGTCGTTATTTTAATGGTCCACCAAGTGTAGTGATGGCTTCAGAAACGTTTGAGAATTTCTTGAAGTTTTCGTTGAATAAGCCTGCAAGTTCAGCAGCTTTTGTATCGTATGCAGTTTTATCTGCCCATGCTTCACGAGGGTTTAATACTTCTGAAGGTACACCTTCAACCGCTGTTGGAATGTGTAAACCAAACACAGCATCTTGTGTCGTTTCAACATTTGTTAATTTGCCATCGATAGCTGCGCGAACCATAGTACGTGTATAAGAAAGTTTCATACGGCTACCAGTACCATATTCGCCACCAGTCCAACCAGTGTTCACTAGGAATACTTGTGCACCATGCTCGTCAATTTTTTGACCTAACATTTCAGCATAAACTGTTGCTGGAAGTGGAAGGAATGGAGAACCGAAGCAAGTAGAGAAAACTGGTTCTGGCTCTGTTACACCACGTTCAGTTCCAGCAAGTTTAGAAGTGAAACCGCTTAAGAAGTGGTACATTGCTTGCTCTTTTGTTAATTTGCTGATTGGAGGTAATACGCCAAATGCATCAGCTGTTAGGAAGATGATTGTTTTCGGATGACCTGCAACAGATGGATCAACAATATTTTCGATGTATTGGATTGGGTATGCTACGCGTGTATTTTCTGTTAATGAACCATCATCATAGTCACAAATACGAGTTTCTGGATCAACAGCTACGTTTTCTAAAACAGAACCGAAGCGGATTGCATTGTAGATTTCTGGTTCTTTTTCAGCAGAAAGGTTGATTGTTTTTGCATAGCAACCACCCTCAATGTTGAATACACCATTATCAGACCAGCCATGTTCATCGTCACCGATTAGCATACGATCTGGATCAGCAGATAATGTAGTTTTACCAGTACCAGATAGACCGAAGAATAATGACACATCGCCAGCTTCACCAACGTTTGCTGAACAGTGCATTGAAAGGATACCTTGTTGTGGTAATAAGTAGTTCATGATACCAAAAATAGATTTTTTCATTTCACCAGCATATTCAGTACCACCAATTAAGATAATTTTCTTTTCAAGTGATACGATGATGAATGTTTCAGAAGCAGTACCGTCAACCGCAGGATCTGCTTTAAAGTTAGGAGCTGAGATGACAGTGAAGTCTGCAACATGAGAAGCCAATTCTTCTTTAGTTGGACGGATAAATAATTGATGAGCGAAAAGGTTGTGCCAAGCGTATTCATTAATTACTTGGATGCTTAATTGTGAATCTTTGTCCGCACCAGCAAAGCCATTGAATACGAATAATTCATCACGTTCTTTTAAATATTTTATTACTTTTACATACAGGTTATCGAACACTTCAGAAGAAATTGGTTGATTGACTTTACCCCAGTCAATTTGATCTTTTGTGCTTTCTTCTTCTACCGTATATTTATCTTTAGGTGAACGACCAGTGTATTTGCCAGTTTCTGCACGAACTGCGCCATCTACTGTTAACATTGCTTCACCACGAGATGTAGCTTTTTCTGCTAATTGTGGTACTGAAAGTTGAACATTTATGTTACCGCCGCTTAATAATTCCTTCAGTTCGTTTGCAATTTCTACTGAATTCATCGATTAAATACCATCCTTTTTTATAGTATTCCCTTGATTTAGAGGGATTTTTTCTTAATTTCAAAAATAGTATAACACAATTGCTTAAATAATCTATACTAATTAAGAAATTATTTTAGAGTTTTTATGATTTTTCAATAAACTGACAAAAAATAATGTTTTTCGAGTAGAAAACATTCAATCCTACAGTAAATTGGCTAAAATTTGAACCACACATATGTTACCACAAGATGCTAGGTATGTTGTAGGGATTAATTTGCTTCTATTTACATCATCATCCAAGTTTGAAAAGTTTTATGATTATTAAGTGTTCCTTCCTTTCTATACAGTAATACATAAGAAAATATTTGACAACGTTCGACCTTTTCAGTAACATGAAAATGAACGGATACTCTTATCCCGAGCTGGTGGAGGGTCAGGCCCTGTGAAACCCGGCAACCTGCATGAACTATTTCACGACATGCGTTGGTGCCAACCTGATGCAAGGGAAACTCCCTTGAACGATAAGAGTGAAAGGTTAAGAAGTCATTATTCCTTTCCTCATGTATAGTAACGTGAGAAAAGGATTTTTTTATTGTTAAAAATCAATGTAAAGGTAAGTATATGTAGTTCTTTCCTTATTATAATAATGGCGGATCTTTCGAAATCCTCGTGTTAAAAGTAGTAGTTGTTTTTTCGCGAAAGTGAAATGACAGCAACAACGGCTTGAAAGTTCAATCCTTAGGAGCGGACTTGACATGGGTAATGAGTACCGTATTCAAACACAAATACTTTTTTTGTAAGAGTAATAGGAGGAAAACTAAATGACAAACCGTCGACTGTTTACATCAGAGAGTGTAACAGAAGGACATCCAGATAAAATTTGTGACCAGATCTCGGATGCCATTTTAGATGCTATTTTAGCAGAAGATCCAAATGCACGTGTGGCGTGTGAAACAACTGTAACAACAGGATTAGTATTAGTAGCAGGAGAAATTACTACTTCGACTTATGTAGATATCAAAGGTATCGTACGTGATACTGTGGCAGAAATCGGGTACACACGCGGTAAATATGGCTTTGATGCTGAAAACTTAGCGGTACTTGTAGCGATTGGTGAGCAATCTCCTGATATTGCTCAAGGTGTTGACCAAGCTTTAGAGGCTCGTGAGGGTTCTATGACAGACGCAGATATTGAAGCGATTGGCGCAGGGGACCAAGGCTTAATGTTTGGTTATGCATGTAATGAAACACCTGAGCTAATGCCACTACCAATTAGCTTAGCACATAAATTAGCACGTCGTTTAACAGAAGTTCGTAAGTCCGGTGAACTAGCTTATTTACGTCCTGATGGTAAAACACAAGTAACAATTGAATATGATGATAATAACGTACCTGTACGTGTAGATACAATTGTTATTTCAACACAGCATGATGAAGATGCAACACTTGAACAAATTCAAGCTGACCTGAAAAAATTCGTAATTGCGCCTGTTGTGCCAAGCGAATTATTAGATGCAAACACAAAATACTTTATCAATCCAACTGGCCGATTCGTAATCGGTGGGCCAAAAGGAGATGCTGGTTTAACAGGCCGTAAGATCATTGTTGATACATACGGCGGTTATGCTCGTCACGGTGGTGGTGCGTTCTCTGGTAAGGATGCAACAAAAGTTGACCGTTCAGCAGCATATGCGGCACGTTATGTAGCTAAAAATATTGTAGCAGCTGGCTTAGCAGAACGCGCTGAGGTACAGCTTGCTTATGCAATTGGAGTTGCACAACCTGTTTCCATTGCTGTTGATACATTTGGTACAGGAAAAGTGAAGGAAAGCGAAATTGTAGAATGGGTACGTGAGCTGTTTGATTTACGACCAGCAGGGATTATTAAAATGCTTGATCTTCGTCGACCAATCTACAAACAAACTGCAGCTTATGGCCACTTTGGTCGCACAGATTTAAATGTACCATGGGAACAAATTGATAAAGCTGACGCATTACGCGTAAAAGCACGTCTGTAAACTATTGTGCTAAAGTGCTAAAGACGTTAGAAAATTAATCTAATGTATAATGAACAAAAGGGGCATTGCTGCCCCTTTTGTTTTTTTGGCAAAAATGCCTCACCATTATTTCTTGAACAATTAATTGTCATGGAAGCGAGGGATTTTTTTATGGTTATTAAATTTCTTTGTAAGTTTTTACTTTTGTAGAGATTTATAATACTGACCTTTTTCTGCGTATTCACGTACGATACGTTCCATATCCTCTTTATCCTCGTCGTTTAATTCTCGGACAACCTTGGCTGGACGACCTAATGCTAAGCTATTTGGAGGAATGACTTTACCAGGAGGCACTAGACTCCCAGCTCCAATAAATGCACCCTCCCCAATCTCTGCTCCGTCTAATATAATGGAGCCCATACCGATTAAGGCATTTTTTCGAATTGTACAGCTATGTAAAGTTACTTGGTGTCCTACCGTTACCTCGTCTTCAATAATGAGTGGAAACTTAGGACTTTGATGTAAGCAACAGAGATCTTGGATACTTACTCGCTTACCAATAATTGTTGGAGAAACGTCGCCGCGTATAACAGTATTAAACCAAATAGTTGTTTCAGCTCCAATTGTTACGTCTCCAGTAACTGTTGCGTAATCGGCAATAAAAACAGATGGATCGATCTTTGGTATTTTATCTTTAAAAGGATAAATCATGAGAATCGCCTCTTTTCTTTCTATAGATGTAGTATTATCGTATCAAATACGCAACTTTAAGGAAATATAAAATTAAAATGAGCTGTTATTTCGATATAATCAAAGTGTAATTATTTTTTAGGAGGACTATGTGAATGTGGAAATGGGAAGCTGAAGGACAAGCAAAGGCTGTGATTGCTATTCTTCATGGTGCTTATGAAAATCACCGTTGGTATGGATGGCTTATAGAGAAATTAAGATTGGAAGGCTTCCACATAGTCATGGGAGATTTACCGAATCATGGCGTGAATGCAAGGTTTGCCCGTGTCCATGATGAGGACTTCAAATTGTACAATAAATATACAAGAAATCTGGTTGAGAATGCATTTTCATATAATTTACCAACCTTTATAATAGGGCATGGACTAGGCGCGACATTAGTTCTTCATATAATGCAAAAGAAAAAGTATGAGTGCGCAGGTATTATTTTGACATCACCTTGGCTCCAATTAAAGCTATTACCAGGTAAATTATCAAATGCTCTAACAAGTCTGAGTGCATTAACAGCAAATGTTAAATTGACACATGACCTGACATTTGAGAAATTAACGCGTAGTGTGGAAGGTAGAGAAGAAATGAAGGATGATGTACCATTCATGTCTGTTGTGTCAGTGAAATGGTATCGAGAGCTTCAACAGATGATGAAAAATTTAGTCATGTTGCCTAAAGAAGAGTTCCCTAATATGCCAATGCTAATTATGACGGCTGAAAAAGATAAAATTACGGAGACTCGACAAACGCGAAATTGGCTTCATCAACAGGAGCTGACGGAGTTCCAATTTAAAGAATGGGCAAATTGTTATCACAATTTATTTCATGAAGTAGAGCGTGAAGAGATTTTTATGTATATTCGAGATTTTATCAACAATGCCCTTAGACGAATTGGCTATATAATAAAATAGGTTCGGAATCTTCCAAATAATAGGATATCTACTTAAATATTGTTACTCAAATATAATATTGTAATTTTCTGAAAAGTGTAATAATATAGTGACTTAAAGTAAGGTAATCCAAATTGGAGGGGTAAAATGGATATAGTTGTTGGCAAGGTAAATGACATTTTATGGGGACCTTGGTTTATTTATGGTATCTTATTGATTGGGCTTTTTTTCTCAGTCATTACGAGGTTCCTGCAAGTAAGGCATATTAAAGATATGTTTGTATTAATGTTTAAAGGGGAGAAATCAGAAAAGGGGATTTCCTCCTTCCAAGCAATGTCTATCGCATTATCAGGTCGTGTGGGTACAGGAAATATTGCCGGTACTGCAACAGCAATTGGGATGGGTGGACCTGGTGCTGTCTTTTGGATGTGGGCAATCGCTTTCATTGGTGCGGCAACCGCATATGTAGAGTCAACATTAGCTCAAATCTATAAAGAAGAGAAAGATACTGAATATCGTGGTGGACCGGCCTATTACATAGAAAAAGGAATGGGTCAAAAATGGTTTGCAGTGATTTTTGCTATAGCTGCTTTGATTGCAATGTTAATACTCATGCCAGGAGTGCAATCTAATGCCATTGCGGGAGCTGTTGAAAACGCTTTCGGTCTTGAAACTTGGATTACAGGACTTATTATTGTTGTTTTATTAGGTGCCATTATTATTGGGGGCGTTAAATCAATTGCAAACGCTGCTCAAATTATTGTACCTTTCATGGCATTAGCTTACATTATTATGGCTATTATTATTATTGCTATGAATATTTCAGAGGTTCCATCTGTCTTTGCTTTAATTTTCTCAAGTGCATTTGGGGCACAAGAAATTTTCGGAGGTATTATTGGCTCTGCAATTGCTTGGGGTGTTAAAAGAGGAATATATTCAAACGAGGCAGGTCAAGGGACGGGGGCACACCCTGCTGCAGCAGCTGAAGTATCCCATCCTGCTAAACAAGGGATTGTCCAAGCAGCGTCTGTATACATTGATACATTATTAATTTGTTCAGCTACAGCCTTTATGATTTTATTTACTGGTATGTACAATGTACAAGATGAAAAGGCGGCTGAAGGAACAGACCCATATATTCATGTTGGGGAATTCAATAAAGGTGGCTTAACGGGTGATGAGCAAATGACATTTGCTAAAAGTATTCAAGAAGGTGCTGCGTATACACAATATGCAGTTGAATCATCATTACCTGGATTTGGTGCACCATTCGTAGCCATTGCACTATTCTTCTTTGCCTTTACAACGATTATGGCTTATTACTATATCGCTGAAACAAATGTTGCTTATCTATTTAGAGGTGGTACCGAAAAGATTTTCATTTGGATTGCGAAAATTGCCATTTTAGGTGCAGCATTCTATGGTACAGTCCGTACGTCTGAACTGGCCTGGGCAATGGGGGATGTAGGTCTTGGTTTAATGGTATGGATTAACGTTCTGGCTATTTTAATTATCATGAAACCAGCTATTGTGGCTTTAAAAGATTACGAGAAACAGAAAAAAGAAGGAAAAGATCCTGTCTTTGATCCTCGTAAACTAGGCATTAAAGGGGCAGATTTCTGGGTTGACTATAATGAAAAACGCGAAAAAAAGTAGTTAAAGAGAAAGGCTAACTAATAGACTATTAGTTAGCCTTTTATATTGTCTATTACATAAGATATTCTTTCGTTTTTTCTAAGGCAATGACGAATGGAGGATCATTTTGCTGATTGAGAAATTCGTATTTTAAGACATGTATATATTTTTGTGGAAGCTGGCTGACATAGTTAATCACAATATCTCGTTCTTCTTTCCCGCCAGGATGACCGTGATAAATGACAAGAACGATTAAACCCCCAACTTTTAGAAGCTTAAGCAAATCCTCAATAGCTTGAATCGTTGTAGTAGGTTTTGTAATAATATTATGATTGCTACCAGGCAAATAGCCGAGATTAAAGATGGCCGCAGCTACTGGCTTGTGTACAAAATTGGCCACATCTTCATGCCCTTTATTTAAAATAAGGGCGCGATGCTCTAAACCTTGGTCTAGTAGACGATGAAGTGTTGCATCCACTGCTTCTTTTTGAACATCAAAGGCATAAACTTGTCCTTCATCTCCGACTAGCTGTGCTAAAAACAGCGTATCGTGGCCATTTCCAGCAGTTGCATCAACAACAGTATCGCCTTCTTCTACACTATCTTTTAAGAGCTGCTGTGCATATTGTAAAACACGTTGTAGTTTCATTTAGCAACCTCAGTTTTATAAAATTTCCCTTGCCAACTACCACGGCGCTCCAATTCGGCATCGATGCCATTTAATACTTCCCATTTATTGACACTCCACATTGGACCAATCATTAAATCGATAGGGCCATCACCCGTAATACGATGAATGACCATATCGGGTGGTAAAATTTCTAGCTGATCAGCTACTAGTTTTGTATAAACATCCTGATCTAAAAACTCTAGCATCCCTTTTTCATATTGCTTCACCATTGGTGTCCCCTTTAATAGGTGAAGTAAGTGGATTTTAATACCCTGGATGTCTAGCTTTGCCACTTCTCGCGCTGTTTCCATCATCATGTCGTAGTCTTCAAGCGGTAGACCATTAATAATATGTGAGCAAACACGAATACCATGCTTCCGAAGTTTCTCAACACCTTCCACATAGGTTGCATAATCATGTGCGCGATTAATAAGATTGGCTGTTTTTTCATGAACAGTTTGAAGCCCAAGCTCGATCCATAAATACGTACGCTCGTTTAATTCTGCTAAATATTCTACAACATCATCTGGTAAACAATCTGGACGAGTAGCAATGGAAAGACCTACAACACCTTCTTGCGCTAAAGCCGCTTCGAATTTTTCCTTTAAAACTGGTAGCGGGGCATGTGTATTTGTATAGGCTTGAAAATAGGCCATGTACTTGCCATCTTTCCATTTTTGATGCATTTTGTCGCGGATTTCTGCAAATTGAACATCGATCGGATCAACCTTATTGCCTGCGAAATCACCGGAACCGGCAGCGCTGCAAAATGTACAGCCACCAAAGGCAACCGTACCATCACGGTTTGGGCAATCAAAGCCAGCATCTAATGCTACTTTAAATACTTTGTGACCAAATTGATCGCGTAAGTAGCGATTCCATGTATAGTATCTTTTCCCTTCTGAAGGAAAAGGAAAATTCATTTCTGTCATTTATTTCACTCCTCTAACGCCTTATTTTATCATGAGCATCTCATTCCGTCATGGGGTAAGGGTTTATCATGTAAGATGATGCTCTCGTTTTCGTGTTAATCCAGTGAATAATAGCTATCAATAGCATTTAAAACAATTGTAGATAACGTGTAAAAAGGGTAAAATTATTTTCCTTGTACTTTTAAGTGTTTCAGCATAAACTAGCTATTTAGAGACGCGAAATAATGGAGGTCATCGTATGCCAAAACGTGTTTGGTTTTTAATTATCGGAATGCTTGTGAACACAACAGGCAACTCATTTTTATGGCCTTTAAATGCCATATATATGCATGATTATTTAGGGAAATCGTTGGCGATGGCTGGCTTTGTTTTGATGCTAAATTCTGCTGCAGGTGTATTAGGTAATCTATTAGGTGGTTACTTATTTGATAGAATTGGTGGCTATAAAGCAATAATGCTGGGTATCCTTTTGACGATTGCTTCATTAATTGGTTTAACGCTTTGGCATGGTTGGCCACATTATGTATGGTTTTTAACGATACTAGGCTTTAGTGGAGGAATAGTTTTCCCTAGCATGTTCGCATTAGCGGGAGCTTCCTGGCCAGAGGGCGGACGAAAGGCCTTTAATGCAATCTACTTGGCTCAAAACGTTGGCGTTGCTATAGGTCCTGCACTTGCAGGTGTGGTGGCCGATTATCAATTTGACTATGTGTTTAAGGTCAATTTAGGAATGTATATATTATTCTTTTTCATTGCCTTACTTACATTTAAACGTTTAGAGGTTGGTAGTATTGCACCTAAGAATGTAGTCGGTGAAAGTAAACGAATCATTAACAAGGCACCATTCTATGCTTTATTAATTATTAGTTCATCCTCAGTTTTATGCTGGTTAGCTTATTCGCAATGGAGTGCAACAATCTCATCCTATACCCAAGATTTAGGTTTAGGCTTAAAGCAATATAGTTTACTATGGACCATTAATGGTCTACTAATTGTTATAGGGCAGCCACTAATCGCACCACTTGTGAAGCGTTGGGAGCATCAATTAAAACGTCAGTTGGTTTTTGGTGTAATCCTAATTGCCCTATCCTTTGGTATTATCGCCTTTGCGAGTGATTTTAAAATGTTTGGAGCAGCCATGCTTGTCTTAACATTTGGGGAAATGTTTTATACACCAGCATTACCAACTATAGCGAATCAACTTGCTCCAAAAGGTCGACAAGGATTCTATCAAGGGATTATCAATAGTGCTGCGACTGGTGGGCGAATGATCGGCCCTTTATTCGGCGGGATTATGGTGGACCAATTTGGGATGATTCCTCTTGTTTTAACGCTAGTGGTCATTGTGCTGTTTGCAATTATTCCATGTCTTATTTACGATTCTCCTCTAAAAAAGAACAATATAGTAGTAGATTAATAGCGAGACAATAAAAAAGAGCAAAACGAGTGTTAAACACTTGGTTTGCTCTTTTTTTAATAGTAGATATTGAAAAATAATAGATACAGGCTTACAATCATACATATTCAAATATTTGAATATGTAGTTATATGGAGGGGTTAATTATGGAAGAGGGCTTGCAGCAGTTTAAGGCAGATTTTTTTAAAGCGTTAGCACATCCTTTACGCATAAGAATACTTGAACTACTTGTGGATGGTAAGAAAAGTGTCAATGAGATTCAAGATTGTTTAGAAAAAGAGGGCTCCGCAGTTTCTCAGCAACTAAGTGTATTACGCGCCAAAAATATTGTTTATGGAGAGAAAGAAGGAAAGAAAGTTTATTATTCTTTAAGCGATCCAATGATTGGTGAATTACTTGGCGTGGCTAAGGATATTTTTAATAACCATTTAGTTCATACCATTTCGAGATTAGAGGAAATGACGAGTAATGGTAGTGACGAAGAGAATAATTAGCCTCAATAATGTGGAAAAGTTGTGCTGTGCTTATTATTTCGAAGGGAAGAATTATCTATGAAGTCACTGTTTACAGGACGATTTGAAGGGTATTCAGTTCATCATGTTAAGAAGGATTTATTGTCCGGAATTATTGTTGGAATCGTTGCTATCCCACTTGCAATGTCCTTTGCCATTGCATCAGGTGTGAAGCCTGAGTATGGTATTTATACGGCATGTATTGCAGGTATTCTCATTTCCATTTTTGGTGGATCAAAATATCAAATTGGTGGACCTACAGGAGCGTTTGTGCCAATTCTCTTAGGGATTGTCCTAACGTATGGTTATGAAGATTTATTACTGGCTGGTTTAATGGCGGGGATACTGCTTTGTTTAATGGGCATATTTAAGCTAGGTACTTTAATCAAGTTTATTCCTCGTCCTGTAACAATCGGTTTTACAGCAGGTATAGCAGTGATTATTTTTGCAGGTCAAATTGCTAATTTTTTAGGTTTGTCTAATATGACAAGACATGAGTATTTTATAGCCAATATTCAAGAGATTGTTAAGCAGATTGGCACTACAAATGTTTACAGTATTTTAACAGCTGTCCTTTGTTTACTAACAATTATTTTGACACCTAAATTTTTCCCAAAAGTTCCTGGGGCATTAGTGGGCATTGTTGTCTCGACTCTTGTAGCGACTATCTTTTTTTCAGGACAAGTCGCTACGATCGCCACAGCTTATGGTCAAATACCTAATACTTTACCCAATTTTGCTATACCGACAATCACATTTGAACGCTTACAGCAACTCATTGGACCTGCATTTGTCATCGCAATGCTGGGAGGCATAGAGTCTCTGTTATCTGCAGTCGTGGCAGATGGAATGACCAATAGCAAACATAACAGTAATCGAGAGTTAATCGGTCAAGGAATTGCCAATATCGTGACGCCTTTGTTTGGAGGAATTCCAGCAACGGGTGCGATTGCACGTACAGCAACGAATATTAAAACAGGGGCAGTATCCCCAATGTCAGGTATTATTCATGGTGTGTTTGTGTTGATCACATTATTGTTATTAGCGCCATATGCTTCTCACATTCCTCTTGCAAGTATGGCACCAGTATTGATGGTAGTAGCTTGGAATATGAGCGAACGCAAGCATTTTTCTCATATTGTAAAATTAAAATCTGGAGATTCACTCGTTTTATTGATTACCTTTTCATTAACCGTATTTACTAGTCTTACATTAGCTGTAGAAGTAGGGCTTGTATTAGCTGTGCTATTATTTGCGAAACGAATGAGTGAGAAGCTTGTTGTCACAAAGGTGCTGCCAGATCATTCGAGTAAAAATGAGAAGGTACAGCCCCATGTTGTTCACCAACAGCATGATTGTCCACAAATTAGCATGTATACCATTGAAGGTCCATTGTTCTTTGGGGCTGCACAAATGTTTGAACAAACGATTGGAAATATCTTACATCAGCAACCGAAAGTTTTGATATTACGCATGGGGAAAGTGCCCTTTATGGATTCTACGGGTGAAGCATATTTTAGCAATATCATAGAAAACTTTACAACCCAAGGCGGTACAATTTTGGTAACAGGTGTGCAAGGTGATTTAAAGGTAGCCCTTCAACAAAATGGTCTCTACGATAAAATAGGAGCGCATCATTTTTATCACCATACAGGAGAAGCGATTTCAAGAGCTTTCAGCTATTTGGACACAAACCAATGCATTGGATGTCAGCATTTTGCTTTTCATGAGTGTAAAGATTTATCGAAATCTAAGGAAAAAAAGGAATTAATTATTCAGTAATGGGTAACCTGTAAACAAAGGCTTGTGCTTTTCAATACTTTCCATTAGAATAAATGCAATATCATGTAAAGACTGTGATGAGGAATAGTAGATTTGTGGATCTTTTTAGAGAGCTAGCGGCTGGTGAGAGCTAGTAGGAAAGCAAATCGAACTCGCCTACTGAGTCTGCCCGCGTGAAATAGCGCGTGTCGTTTCTTCCGCGTTAAGGAAGCTTGAGCCGAGTGTAATCACTAATTTGGGTGGTACCGCGGGAGTACAAATTCTCTCGTCCCTTCTATAAGGAAGGGGCGAGTTTTTTTATTTTTTAAATATTTTGTCAATTCTAATGAAGAGCAAAATGATTAATTGAAGGAGGAAATAGAATGAGTTTTAATCATCAACAAATTGAAAAAAAGTGGCAGCGATATTGGGCTGATAACAAAACATTCAAAACTGAAAATGAAACAGAAAAACCTAAATTTTTTGCATTAGATATGTTCCCCTATCCATCTGGCGCTGGATTGCATGTAGGCCATCCAGAAGGATATACAGCGACAGATATTCTATCACGCTTTAAACGTATGCAAGGCTACAATGTATTACATCCAATGGGCTGGGATGCTTTTGGTTTACCAGCTGAGCAATATGCACTTGATACAGGGAATGATCCAGCAGAATTTACAGCTAAAAATATTGCGACATTTAAACGCCAAATTCAAGAGCTAGGCTTCAGCTATGATTGGGATCGTGAAATTAATACGACTGATCCAGAGTATTATAAATGGACACAATGGATTTTTATCCAGCTTTATAAAAAGGGCTTAGCATATGTGGATGAAGTAGCTGTGAACTGGTGTCCAGCGCTTGGTACGGTATTAGCTAATGAAGAAGTAATTGATGGAAAATCAGAGCGTGGTGGACATCCAGTAGAACGTAGACCAATGAAGCAGTGGATGCTTAAAATTACTGCGTATGCTGATCGTTTAATCGACGACTTAGAGGAAGTTGATTGGCCAGAGTCTATTAAAGATATGCAGCGTAACTGGATTGGCCGTTCAGAAGGGGCAGAAGTAACATTTGGTATCGATGGGACAGATCAAAACTTTACAGTGTTTACTACACGTCCTGATACATTATTTGGCGCTACATATTGTGTGCTTGCACCTGAGCATAAATTAGTGGAACAAATAACGACAGCTGATCAACGTCAGGCTGTTGAGACTTATTTAGAAAAAGTTAAAATGAAATCTGACTTAGAACGTACAGATTTAGCGAAAGAAAAAACAGGGGTATTTACAGGTGCCTATGCAGTGAATCCGATTAACGGTAAAAATGTGCCGATTTGGATTGCTGACTATGTGTTAGTGTCTTATGGAACAGGTGCGATTATGGCAGTTCCAGCACATGATGAACGTGATTATGAATTTGCAACAGCATTCAGCTTAGACATCGTTCCTGTACTTGAAGGTGGGGACATCAGCAAAGAAGCGTTTACAGGTGATGGGCAACATATTAATTCTGATTTCCTAAATGGCTTAAATAAAACTGATGGTATTGACAAAGCTATTGAATGGTTAGAGGAAAAAGGCGTTGGGGAGAAGAAAATCTCTTATCGTCTGCGTGACTGGTTATTCTCTCGTCAGCGTTATTGGGGTGAACCAATTCCAATGATTCATTGGGAAGATGGCACGACAACAGCAGTTCCAGAATCGGAATTACCATTAATGTTACCGAAAACAGATAATATCCGTCCTTCGGGTACTGGTGAATCACCATTAGCTAACATTGAAGAATGGGTGAATGTTGTTGATCCAGAGACAGGCAAAAAAGGACGCCGAGAAACAAATACAATGCCACAATGGGCAGGATCTAGCTGGTACTTCTTACGCTATATCGACCCTACAAATACAGAAGCAATAGCAGACCCAGAATTATTAAAACGCTGGTTACCAGTGGATATTTATGTTGGTGGAGCAGAGCATGCTGTATTGCATTTACTATACGCACGCTTCTGGCATAAAGTGCTTTATGATTTAGGGGTTGTTCATACGAAAGAACCATTCCAAAAATTATTTAACCAAGGCATGATTCTTGGTGAAGGTAATGAAAAAATGTCTAAATCTAAGGGCAATGTAGTTAACCCAGATGAAATCATTGAATCACATGGTTCAGATACATTACGTTTATATGAAATGTTCATGGGACCACTTGAGGCTTCTGTAGCATGGTCTACAAATGGCTTAGATGGCGCACGTCGCTTCTTAGATCGTATCTGGCGTCTATTTGTGAATGAAGAGGATGGAACAATTTCAGCGAAAATTCAAGTGTCTAACGATCAAACACTTGAAAAGTCATACCACCAAACAGTGAAAAAAGTGACAGAGGATTATGAAGGCATCCGCTTTAACACAGCTATTTCACAAATGATGGTATTTATCAACGATTGCTATAAAGCAGAAGTTATCCCAACAGCTTATGGGGAAGGCTTTATTAAAATGTTAGCACCAATTGCTCCACATATTGCAGAAGAACTATGGCAGCTATTAGGTCATGAAGGTACACTTTCTTATGAGCAATGGCCAACATACGATGAAACAAAACTTGTGGATGATGAAGTAGAAATTGCAGTGCAAGTTGCTGGTAAAGTACGTGCGAAGATCGTCGTTGCTAAAGATGCTTCAAAAGAAGACATTGAAAAAGTGGCGCTTGCTGATGAAAAAGTACAAGAATACATGGCAGAGAAAAACTTAGTGAAAGTCATCGTTATTCCAGGCAAACTTGTAAATATTGTCGTTAAATAAGTGATATAAATTATAAAAATGTACATGACTAATAAACTTTAGTGATGTACATTTTTTTTTGAGAAAATCCTAGGACATAAAAAACTGCACGCCACAGATGTGGAAGTGCAGTTCAAACAAAATAACATTAAAATTACTTTAAAATTAAATAATCAAACCAACAATTATTGCGGTTAAGATACTTACAAGTGTAGCTCCATATAGCAACTTTAAGCCAAAACGAGCAACGACATTTCCTTGTCTTTCATTCAACCCTTTGACTGCCCCGGAAATAATACCGATGGATGAAAAGTTAGCAAAGGATACGAGGAATACAGAAATAATACCTAGTGTACGTTCGCTCATGGATTTCTCCACTTCTCCAAGATTGATCATGGCAACAAATTCATTCGTTACTAATTTAGTGGCCATTATTCCTCCAGCTGAAACAGCATCTACCCATGGGATCCCCATAAGGAAAGCTATTGGGGCAAAGATATAGCCCAATATTTCTTGGAAAGAGATACCGATAATGATATCAAATAATGAATTGATTAAATCCATTAATGCTACGAAACCAATCAGCATAGCTCCAACAATGATGGCAACTTTAAAGCCATCCATGATGTATTCACCTAGCATTTGAAAGAAAGCTTGCTTTTGCTCATCTTCAATCGTTAAGATATCTTCATCTTCTTTTACAGTATACGGATTAATAATGGAAACAATTATAAAACCACCAAATAAGTTCAAGACAATTGCCGTTACGACATACTTTGGTTCAATCATCGTCATATATGCTCCAACAACTGACATAGAAACGGTCGACATCGCTGATGCACATAATGTATACATGCGCTGAGGCGTAACCTTATCTAATTGTTTTTTGACAGTAATGAATACTTCAGATTGACCTACCATTGCTGAAGCAACAGCATTATAGGATTCTAATTTTCCCATGCCACTTACTTTACTTAAAAGAAAACCTATCCATTTCATGAGGAAAGGAAGGATTTTAAAGTGCTGCAAGATCCCGATCAATACAGATATAAAGACAATTGGTAATAAGACCCCTAGGAAGAATGGGGATTCTCCTTTATTTGCTATACCCCCAAAAACAAATGATATGCCCGTATTTGCGTAAGATAATAAATGATCAAAAACATTTGTTATCCCTTTGATTAGAACATAACCAAACGTTGTATTTAGCAGTAAAGCTGCTAATATAAATTGAATAATTAACATAATTAGTATATTTTTGTATTTTATTTCTTTTTTGTTTTTGCTCATTAACAGAGCTAAACCAAAAACAAGTAGCAATCCACAAAGGGATATTAAGTATTTCATAAATTCCTCCATAAGTATAATTTAGTGCGTTCGAATCGAAGACAACAAGACCCATTATGTTCCATCTGAGAATTGCAGAACAGTCAAAGATCTTATTAGTCAGACGTCTGACAAATATTCTCACTATAACAGTTTTTTTACTAGCTATTCAAGAGTAAAAAGAAAAAAAGTATGCGGCTTGGCATACGAAATGGATAGTTGCTGTATCTAATCAATCAAATCATCACGTAATAAGATTTTCTTTCAAGAAGATTTCCCTTAATGGATTATCTTAAAACGCCTCAATTGAATCTGTTACCATAAAAACAAAGTGAATCACTTATTTATTTTTACAAGGACAACAAATGTTGAAACACTTTTTATTGTGTGAAGTTTTTGAAATATTATGTCCATCGTTTAAGTGATTATACAAAACAATTGGTTTTGAAAAGGTATTAAAGCTATTTGGTATTTTTTCGTTTTAATGAAACCAACTGACAGATAACTACGACTATAAAGTGAATGTCATAGGGAGGTGTTTGGGTGAGTGAGCATTTAGCGGCGGTCATGGAGGAACATGGAGAATATTGTTTGCGGGTGGCTTATCTATACGTAAAGGATTGGGCGATTGCTGAAGAAATTGTCCAGGATGTATTTTTTGCCTATTATCGTCAACAGGATCGCTTTGAACAAAGATCTTCTCTAAAGACGTATTTAGTTAAAATCACTGTACATAAAAGTCATGACTATCTACGAAGTTGGAAAAATAAGCGACATTTATTAGTAGAAAAATTACATATTGGCTCAAGTAAACGTACACCAGAAAAAACATTATTAGCAAAGGATGAGCGAAAAACTTTGACGTTAGCCTTATTTGGATTACCTATACCTTATAGGGAAGTCGTTATTCTTTATTATTACCAGGAATTAAAGGTTCGAGAAATAGCAGACATTCTTTTATGTACAGAAAATACGGTTAAAACCAGGTTACATCGCGCAAGGAAATTGTTGCAGGATAGATTGGATCCTAGTGAATGGGAGGTAATAATGGATGACAGCTTTTAAAGAGAAGTTGGATAAAGAGCTTGGCACAACGCCAAGATTTTCACAGACTTTACAGAAGAGTATTTCACAACAGGTGAATCAAACAAAGCTTACAACAAGACGCTGGCAATATCCGTTAATCATTATAGCTACAATCGTCATGCTATTTTTTATCATAGCACTTGGCCCACTAGGAAGGGTCGACCAAGCTAAAAACGCTTCAATTGCTCACTTGGCTCAGCAAGAAACAATAAAAAAGTATACAATGATCTACAACCCAGATGAGGGAACCTTTAAGGCAGGGAGACCTGGATGGACTATTGGCCAAAGAGTATTTGAGCTAAGTTCGGAAAAAAGGATATTACAACAACTATTACAGCAGGCAACTGTGACACAAACGTATGAAGATAATCAATTTAAAAGGGCCTTCTGTGATGTTTGGGCAGAGTTTGAAAACGGCCAGGTTGTCAAAATGAAAATGTTCATAGAAGAGGAAATTATCGTAATTGCGGATTATAACAACAAATCATTTTATAAAGTAGAAAATAAAGATTTAGCAAAGGCTTATTTAGACCTTGCTCTGAAAGATGATGTTGAATTTGAAATGACAGGTTTAATTATATTCCTAGTCATTATTATTGCTATTCCAATGCTTGTTGAAAAATTAATGAGAAAAAAGTTCAACATTCCAAAAGATTATGTAAATAATGGTCATCGACGTACCAGTTGGATTATTAAAACCGTAAATATCCTTATGTTATGGTTGTTCATACTGAAAGGGTGGATCGTATTTACAATCGGAATAATAGGAATTTTGGCTGTCATGATTTTCAGTACTATTTTAATTGACTATTATTATGGTCGAGAGGAAAAAAGACATTATCTTTCCATCGCTTCAGCCATTGTTGGCCTACTATTACTTATCCTATTCATTTTTTATATCAGTTAAAAAAAGATGAATGCCTGAATCGAAGCATCTCGGATTCAGGCATTTTTTTCTGTAGTTTCAGTCTGAAGCATTAATTGATAGATACACGAGATGATAAAGCTAGTCGCTAAGCCATATAACACATTAAAGCTTAGGCCAACACCAATTCCTATGATCATCGATAGTACTATGACCAGATAGCTATGTTTATGAATGCTACGATTAGTAAAAAGAAGGATTAACATAAACGGTAGCATTGTAATATGCAGAAAGGCGAATGAATAAATAACACCTAAAATGGTTAAATCAATGGATAGAAAAATGGCAATTAGTAAGACCATCAGTGCTATTAAATAAAAATAATAGGGTCTTTTCTTGGCAAAAAACCGTTTTGTCGCGCGCATATCTACAAGCAAGGTCGATACAACGGCTAATAGAACAATGACAAGAAAAGCAAATGTAAGAAATCCAGGCTGCACTTCATACAAAAAGGTGAAAATCAAAATTTGAAACTCGCCAAAGGAGCCGCTATATAAAGCAATCATTAATATTGCCGTAAAGGAAAGTGTTAATAATGCTAAAATCATACCTGATGAAAATAGGCTGCGACGTACTTTTTTTGGTTTTATAAAGGCAATCAGATACCATGTTGATTTATCAAAGAACACCTGTCCTAGGACGGCAAGTTGAATAATGACATAGAACAGGAGGATTTCGCTATTTTTAAAATAAAATAGATAAGGATGATATAAGCGAATCCCTTCATATACTGTACTGGCTCCATTTTGTACAAAATAATAAATAGGGATAAAAATAAGTAAAGAAAAAAGGGCAATGATAAATAAAATCTCTAGCCACAGTATACTTTTCACAGACATGATGCGATCTAAAAGTAACATCCCAATCAAAAATAAAAAAAGCGTAATGGGGACTGGTATATTTAACATAATTTCAGATAATACACTTATACTTATTAATTGAATTAACCAAAGTTCAATGCCTGTCAGAAGGTAAAATAGCCGTATTACTTTTAAATTCATGCCACTTAATTTTTGCTTTATTATATAGAGTAAATAGCTTTGTTTGTGCTGGTTTTGTGTGTAGTCACTCCTATTTAAAAAAAAGCCAAGAACGATAAACGAAATGGCTGTTGCTAATGTGTAACATATCCCTGCCATAAAGCCATAAGAGATCAGGGCAGAAGGAGAGGACAATAATAAGTTACCATTAATCCATCTAGCTAAAAGAATAATGACACCTGCTGCTGTGCTTAGACTTGCAAATGGTACAAGCAATGAAAATTTCTTTAACATAACATCAATTACCTTTACTCATTTTAGAAGATTTGTATTGGCGAGGTGATTGATTATATTTTTTCTTGAAGGCCACACTAAAATAGTGTTGGCTATTAAAACCACAACTTTCAGCAATTGCTGACATACTAGCGTCAAGATTTTCACTTATTTTTTTCACAGCCATTTCTAGACGATAATTATTAATATATTCATTAATCCCGATGGACTGCTCCTCCAAAAATTTGCGACTTAAATAGCTAGAATTCAAGTGAATTTTTTCTGCAATAATATTTAAACTCAACTTTTCATGATAGTTTTCATGAATATAGGAAAGAGCGCTTTGGATCGCATCATGGTTAGAGCTCCATACTTTATATTTCTCCACGATTGCATTTAACTCACTAGCAATAACAGGTTTTGTTAGATAATCTTTCACCCCGATACGTAATGCTTGTTGGGCATATTCGAAGGTCTGATAAGCGGTTACCATAATAATGTCTACATCATAAAGTTCTTTCAACTCTTTACTCAAAGTGATTCCATTTTTCCCAGGCATTTGAATATCCAAAAAGGCGATAGTCATACGGTGTTTTTTAGCTAATTGCAGAGCTTGTGAGGCATCCTGAGCAGTATGAAATGTCCAATTAGGGAAATGTGGCTTTAATAAATAAATCATTTGCTCAAGCTCTAAAGGTTCATCATCTGCGATTAATATATTCATGTTGAGATTCTCCTCTCGCATTCAAATTAGTAGAAAGCCTAAGCGGGAACATGGATCGTTACAGTGTAAAACTTTTTATCGTTTTGAATTGAAAATAAAATATTTTCGAGTCCATAAATGAGCTCAAGACGTTTCCTAGTATTTTCAAGACCATAACCTTGTTGCAATTCATCTTCTACTTGCTCAATAGCAGTTTCTATCTTTTCTGATGGTTGTGTATTTTTAATTTCGATCAATAAAAACTTGTCCATTTTTTTGATATAAATGGAAAGCTCCGCAGGTCCTATATGTTTTTCAAAGCCATGTTTATATGCATTTTCAATAATGGTCTGGAGAATAAAAGGTGGTATTTGTACAGATAGGGCTGCATCATCAACATACTTATGGATCGTCAAACGATGCCCGAAGCGTAGTTGTTGAATATTTAAATAGCTATCGACAAATTGTACCTCGTTTTTTAATGCAATTAAAACCTCATGATTATTATATTTAAATTTAAAAAACGTCGCTAAGGCCTCAATGCCCGCTACCAAATCTTCCTTTCGATTGATGCGGGCTAGGCTCAGTAATGAATTTAATGCGTTAAAAAAGAAATGTGGCTGTATTTGCTGATTTAACTGAAGAATATTCGCTCTTTGTAAATCTTGTTTAAGCTCTAAGTTTCTTTTTTCTTCCTCAAGGCTATCAATTTGTTTTTCGAAAATAAATATAAAAGTAAGCAGAAAAGCTCCAATAATTGGAGCGATTACACATAGGAGAATATATATGTTGAAGGTTTCTAGTTGTAACATAATGACCTCTCCATTTATTTTATAAGTGTAAGTTACATTAAACTAAATTTTCTGCAAAATGGCAAGCAACCTTATGTGTTGCCGTGATTTCTCGTAATGCTGGAACCTCCGCTTTACACTTATCTGTAGCGAATGGGCAACGTGTATGGAAGGTACAGCCAGTAGGAGGATTGAGAGGTGACGGTAGATCTCCCTTTAAAATAATTCGCTCCTTACGATGCTCCTTATCAATCACTGGAATAGAAGAAAATAATGCTTTTGTATAAGGGTGATGCGGCTGTGTGAAAAGGGAATGCTTATCAGCAATTTCTACGACTTTTCCAAGATACATAACCATTATACGGTCTGATATATGGCGAACTACACTTAAATCGTGTGAGATAAATAAAAAGGTTAAATCTAAATCTCTTTGTAGCTGCTTCAGTAAATTTAAAATCTGCGCCTGGATAGAAACGTCTAAGGCGGAAACCGATTCATCACAAATAATAATTTTGGGATTGACGGCAAGTGCTCTCGCGATACCTATACGCTGACGTTGCCCACCAGAAAATTCATGCGGATAACGCTCTAAGTATTCTGGTCGTAACCCCACAAGTGACATTAATTCAATCATGCGTGCTTCTTGCTGCTCCGGAGGAACTATTTTTTGAATAGACATGGCCTCCGTCAACATTTTACGAATTGTTCGTCGTGGGTTGAGAGAAGCATACGGATCTTGGAAAATAATTTGTATGTCTTTGCGCGCAACTCGCAGTTCTTTTTTACTCATAGTCACTAAATTTTTACCAAACAACAACACTTCTCCAGATGTGGGTTCATCTAATCTTAAAATAGAGCGGCCTGTTGTTGACTTTCCGCAGCCAGATTCTCCAACGATACTGAGGGTTTCGCCTGGCATAATCTCGAAGGAAACACCATCCACGGCTTTAACAACCTGCTGTGGACCGAAGAGCTTTTCTTTTTTTAAGAAAAAATGTTGTTTTAAATCATTTACTTGTAATAGTGGTTGTGTTTGTAGCCCTGTTGTCATATTGTCATCTCCTCCATAAGTGTTGCTCCCTGCCATTCCTTACTGTACATCCAGCATCTTACCTTTTTCCCTGGCTCAACCGTAAGCAGTTCAGGCTGTTTTTCGCGGCATAACTCTGTAGCAAATGGACAGCGCTCTGCATAACGGCAGCCAATCGGATAATTATAAGGACTTGGAACTGTTCCATGAATAGTAGATAATTCTTCTTGATCTTCATACAGTTTTGGTAATGATTGAATTAAACCATTGGTATAAGGGTGTAACGGTTTTTCAAAAAGGTTATCCGTTGTGCCTTCCTCTACAACCTGTCCTGCATACATAACGGCAATTTTATCGCAAATCTCGGCAACAACACCGAGGTCATGGGTAATGAAGATAATGCTCATCCCCAACTGTTTTTGCAGATTTTGAATAATATCAATAATTTGCGCTTGAATAGTAACATCCAGGGCAGTTGTCGGTTCATCAGCAATTAAAACATCTGGTGTACAAGCTAGTGCCATGGCAATCATAATACGTTGACGCATCCCACCACTGAGCTGATACGGTTCTTGTTTTGCTCTTTTTTCAGGGGCGGGAATTCCAACTAGACGGATCATATCCACAGCCTTCTCCCATGCATCTTTGCGTGATAAACCTTGGTGCAAACGGATGGATTCTGCGATTTGCTCCCCAACAGATAGCACAGGGTTTAAGCTTGTCATGGGCTCTTGGAAAATCATCGATATTTTATTACCTCGAATCTTGCGCAATTCTTCATCAGATAATTTCAAGATGTCTGTATTGTTTAAGAGAATTTCACCATTGATAATTTTACCAGGGGGTGAAGGGACTAATCGAAGCAATGACAGGGAAGTCATTGATTTCCCACAACCAGATTCCCCGACAATACCAAGCGTTTCTCCTTTTTGAAGTGTAAAGGAAACACCATCCACAGCTTTAGCGACTCCCTCACTCGAATAAAAATAAGTTTGTAAATTTTTTACTTCTAACACTGTCTCTTGTTTCATCTGTTTTTCCCCTCCCTAGTTTAAATCCATTCGCTTATTAAAGATTCGATACAAAATATCTACGAAAAGATTAATGAAAACGAATATTAATGAAGCGACCAGCACGCCACCCTGAACGATTGGTATATCTCGTGTACGAATAGCATCTACAATCATTCGACCTAATCCATTAACTGCGAAAACAGACTCTACTAATACTGTGCCACCAAGTAAACTACCAAACTGTAAGCCTACTACTGTAATAACTGGGATCAAGGCATTACGTAATGCGTGTTTTAAAATGATAATGTATCCTTTTAAGCCTTTTGCTTTAGCTGTTCGAATATAATCTTGGTTCACGACCTCTAACATACTTGAACGAGTCATACGTGCAACGATGGCAGCGCCACCTGCGCCGAGTGTAACAGCAGGAAGAATGATATGTTTGGCACTATCCCAGCCTGCTACAGGTAGCCAGTGTAACTGTACGGAGAATAGATACATCAATAAAATACCTAACCAGAAACTTGGTAGGGAGATTCCTAATAAGGCGACAATCATTAATCCAACATCCATGAAGGAGTAAGGGCGGATTGCTGAGATGATGCCGGCTACAAGCCCGAGCACAATTGTGATTAAAATACTATAAAAGGCTAGCTCAATGGTAATTGGTAAACGTGCTGTAATTTCTTCAAATACAGGCTGGTTATTTTTTAATGAATGACCCATGTCACCTTGTAAAAGATTTTTAATGTAATCTGTATATTGAACTGCTAAAGGTTTATTTAGCCCTAAATTTTCACGTAATTCTGCAACCGTTTCTTGTGAAGCCCCTTCGCCAGCTAAAATGATCGCTGGATCACCCGGAATCATTTGCATAATTAGAAAAACAACAAGCGTTACACCGAGCGTCACAGGGATAATTTGAGCAAGTCGTTTTAAGATAAATAATGTCATGTATCTTCTCTCCTTTAATTTTTCATTCTTGGATCTAAAGCATCGCGTAAACCATCTCCAAAGAGGTTAAATCCTAGTACAAGGATGGAAATCATAATACCAGGGAATAGTGCCATATAAGGAGCGGTGAAAAGAAAATCACGGCCATTTGATAGCATGGCACCCCATTCAGGAGATGGCGGTTGTGCACCTAATCCTAAGAATGATAGGCCCGCTGCAGATAGAATTGCCGTTGCTAAACGCATAGATGCTTGGACAATAATTGGTGATAAAATGTTCGGGAAGATATGCTTGATTAATATGGTCATGTCATTCGCTCCGAGCGTTTTAACAGCATCGATATATTCCAACTTTTTCACTTCCATTGTCGATCCACGTACAATACGTGCAAACATTGGAATAGAGAAAAACCCAACTGCAATTGTTACATTAATCAAACTTGGTCCTAACGCACTGACAATAGCTAAAGCTAGTAAGATACCAGGAAAGGCAAGCATGATATCTAAGATACGACTAATTATAGAATCAACCCATTTTCCATAGTAGCCAGAGATGAGCCCTAAGATGGTTCCAATTGTTCCACCAAACAACACAGCCGAAATACCAACACCAAGAGATAATCGCGAGCCATATAATATTCGGCTTAAAATATCTCGTCCTTTGTCATCAGTGCCCATTAAATGATCTAAACTTGGTCCTTGTAATTTTTGATCTAGCTGAACATCGAATGGATCGTAAGGGGCTATAATCGGCCCGATTAGAAACATCAATATATATAGAAGAATGATGATGCCCCCAGCGACAGCTGCCTTATTTTTTTTGATTTTGTTTAGGAAAGAGACAAGATTCTTTTTTCGAGAGGCCTTGCGTGCATTCACTAAAACAGAATGATCGATAGTAGTAGTTACTTTGTCCATAACGAATACTCCTTTTCTATTTGATTTGATTTCAATTTAGTGAAAAGCGTAAAGAATGTAAATATTTTAGAGGGTATTAGTCAGAAAATTTAAAAAACACGTAAAGATTTTAAAAAACAAGTGAATTTTATTTCTTTATAATTCGAAATGTAAGGATCAAATCACACAAGGAGGAAATGTTTATGAAGAAAATGAAGTTGTTTCTTTTCATGGCACTAATTACTGTACTTGTTTTACAGGCATGCTCAACTGCTAGTAATAAAAGTTCAGAAGGTTCCAAAGAGGGGTCTAAAAGTGTAGGAGGAGAATTGGTTGTTTTAAGAGCATCAGATGCAACTAGCCTTGATCCTCACTTTATTACAGATATTCCTTCAGCGAATATTATTCATGGCAAGGTATATGAAACACTTGTTGCTTTTGATAGAGATCGCAAAATTGCTCCATTACTTGCAAAAGAGTGGGAGCAGAAAGATGATGTCACTTGGACATTTACATTGAATGAAGGCATTAAATTCCATGATGGAGCAGATTTTAATGCTGAGGCTGTAAAAGCTACATTCGATCGCATTTTAGATCCTGCAACTGGTTCACCACAACGTGATAAATTATCAATGATTAGTGAAGTAGTAGTAGATGATACGTATGTTGTCACATTGAAATTAAAAGAACCATATGCACCGCTTTTATCTATTTTAGCAAGTCAAGAAGGAAGTATGATCAGCCCTAAAGCTATTACAGAAGCGGCTGATGAATTAGCAACACATCCAGTAGGGACAGGTCCATTTGTATTTGAATCTTGGAAATCTGGTCAAGAAATTACATTAAACTCAAACAAAGACTACTGGGGTACTGTACCGAAAGTAGACAAAGTAACATTTAAAGTTGTACCAGAGGATTCTACTCGTTTAGCAATGATTGAGAGTGGTGAAGCGCATATCGCTGAACAGGTACCAGTAACAGAGATTGACCGCATTGAAAATTCTTCAACGATGAATTTATTCCGTGCAGAAGGACTTGCAGTAGAATTTATCGGCTTCAATGTGAAAGACGCTCTATTATCTGATGTCAAAGTTCGTCAAGCAATTAGCTATGCAGTTGACCGTGAAGCAATTATTAGTGGTATTTATGATAATGTAGGTACACTTGCAAATTCTGCAATGAGCCCAAAAATTATCGGTTACTCTAGTGAAACGAAGCCTTATGATTATGATGTAGTGAAGGCAAAAGAACTATTAAAAGAAGCTGGTGTCAAAGAAGGAACAAAAATTAAGTTACTAACTAGTGACCGTAAAGAACGTATTAATATGGCCGAGGTTATTCAATCTCAATTAAAGGGCATTGGCTTAGATGTTGAAATTCAAGTAATGGAGTATGGCGCATTTATTTCAGAAATTACGAAAGAGCAACATCAAATCTTTATTAGCGGCTGGGGTAATGCTACTGGGGATGCTGATTATAACCAATACAATCTATTCCATACGGCATCTATGGGACCTCCTGGTAACCATTTCTACTACTCAAATCCAGAAGTAGACAAGCTAATTGAGCAAGGACGTTCTGAATCAAATCAAGACGCACGTAATGAAATCTACAAAAAAGCAATGCAAATGGAGTTAGATGAAGCTGTGTACATTCCAGTTCGTAACTATGAGCATTTAGCAGTCTATAGCAATGCTGTAAAAGGTTTCTGGTTAGACGCATCTAACTACACGATGATCAGTGGCGTTGAAATTGTAGAATAATCGAACTTGGTGTGACCTAAAAATACCAATTAGGAGGAAACTATGAGTAAACTATTGCTGAAAAATGTGAGATTAGAAGAAGCATATGAGCACGAAAATGAACACATTGTTGCAACTCGTACAGGTATTTATGATGTCCTAATCGAAAATGGGCATGTTCAACAAGTGGATAAGAATATAGTGGTTGATGGCGAGGTAGAAGTAGTGGATGCTCAAAAGCAACTACTGGTGCCTTCTTTCAGAGAAATGCATATTCATATCGATAAAACGTATTTTGGTGGAGAATGGCAAGCGCCAAGACCTATTACAAAAGGGATATTAACACGTATTGAAGAAGAAAGAACGCTATTACCAAGTCAATTACCGACAGCGGCTTATCGAGCTGAGGAAATGGTTAAATGGTTAATTTCACAAGGACATACACATATACGTTCACATTGTAACGTTGACCCACAAATTGGTACTAAGCATATCGAAATTACGAAGCAAGTTTTAGATAAATATCAAGATCAAATCACTTATGATATTGTGGCTTTCCCACAACATGGTTTACTGCGCTCTAATGTGGAAGGACTTATTCGTGAGGCGATGGCAATGGGAGCAACGCTTGTTGGAGGCGTTGACCCATCCATTGTAGATCGCAATATTGAGAAATCCTTGCAAACAACGATGGCTATTGCTCAAGACTATAATACAGGAATAGATATTCATATTCATACAGCTAATACTTTAGGTGAATTTGAATTTTATAAACTGATCGAATTAACAAAACAGGCGAAAAAAGAAGGACAAGTGACGATTAGTCATGCGATGGCACTTGCTGATTTAGAACAGTCGCGATTAGAGAATTTAGTTCAGGCGATGGCTGCTGTTCAAATGGATGTTACAACAACAGTACCAACAGATATTAATCGTTCGACGATACCAATTCCTTATCTTTATAACAATGGTGTAAAAGTTTCTGTGGGACATGATAGTTTAACGGATCATTGGTCTCCTTATGGTACAGGAAATACCATTATGAAATTAAATGTGATGGCGGAGAGATTCCGCTTTATTGATGAATATTCATTAAGTCGTGCTTGGAAATATGCTTCTGATGGTATTACACCATTGAATGATGCAGGAGAACGTGTTTGGCCTCAGGTTGGTGATAAAGCCAATATGCTTTTAGTAGATGGTGTTAGTACTGCTCATGTTGTAGCAAGAAGATGCCCAATTTCTACCGTTATTTCACAAGGTAAGGTTATTCACCAACAAGATGTAGGAGAGTTGAAAGGAGAATTCAGATGAAGCACTGGCTTACAAATGTTCTACTTGAAACAGGAGAATATCTAAAAGAAAATGATACAGTCGGTACAAAAGGGGAGCTTTTTCACCTTGAAATCACGGATGGCTTTATTTCGCAAATTGTACCAGCAACACAGACAATCGATACTCCAAATGAAGTAACAGATATGAAGGGGAAGCTGCTATTACCTGCCTTTAAGGAAATGCATAATCACTTAGATAAGACATACTTATCTTTACCGTGGAAAGCATGTGTACCTGTCAAGAATTTAAAGGAACGACTAGATCGTGAAGCACAAGAATTATCTGTGCTTGCAACTACTGGTAAACAACGAGCTGCAGCTATGATTGAGAAAATCCTTAATCATGGCGCTAATCATATCCGTACACATGTCAATATTGATCCGTACATTGGCTTAAAAAATTTAGAGGGTGTACTAGAGGCATTGGAGGATTATAAAGATGTTGTGACAGCAGAAGTAATTGCTTTTCCACAGCATGGCTTACTAAGAGGCGATGTGCCTAAATTATTGCGTGAGGCATTGCGTAATGGGGCAACGATGATTGGTGGCCTAGATCCAGCAGGCATTGATAATTCGATTGAACCTTCTCTCTATGAAGTAATGAATATAGCACAAGAATTTAACGTAGATGTCGATATTCACCTACATGATGGTGGACATGTTGGCTATTATACAATCGATAAATGGATAGATATTGTAGAGGATGCAAAATATCAAGGGAGAACGGCTATTAGTCATGCCTTTTCACTTGGAGATGTAACAGTTTTAGAACAGCATAAAATAGCAGATCGTCTAGCGCAACAGCAAGTGAAAATTATGTCAACGGTGCCATTTGATTTGAGACGGTTGATTCCACCAATTGATTTATTAACAGAGCACGGAGTAGATGTCCACTTTGGTTGCGACGGCTTTTATGATTCTTGGAGTCCATACGGCTCAGGAGATATTTTAGAAAAAGCAACTACTTTTGCAGACAATACGCGTAAGCTAGATGAACGTTCTATTCGACAAACATTAAAATACATTACAAATGGTGTAACGCCATTGGATGCAGATGGTCAAAAGGTTTGGCCAAATGTGAAAGACGAAGCAAGTTTTGTTTTCTTTGACGCAGTTTCTAGCGCTGAGGTCATTGCACGTAAACCATCTAAACGGGTGGTTATGTCAAAAGGTAAGTTTATCAACTAATAATCAATCTAAATCCCCCTTATTTAGATAACATAGCAAACTAGAGATTTTCTAGTTTGCTATACTTATGTTTTAATAGATAGGAAGAAAAAAAGAAAGGGAAGTAGATTTTTAAAAGAGTTGATCACTAACTTATGTAGAAGTCTCTTTATTTGCAGGTGCTAATATAAATATGAAGCAACTAACAATCTATATGATTTTATTTAGCTGTGTATTTTTTTGGGCCAGTAACTTCATTATTGGCGCAATTTTAATTGACTATTGGGCACCCATAACGGTTGCCATTTTTAGATTAATTGTCATTGTCCTATTTTTAGGATGCATAAGTTGGAAAGCTATTATTCGTACAACGTTTACACGCAATGACCTACTGTTGCTGATCATTGCAGGCATACTGGGTGTTTCCATCAATCACTATAGCTTTTATGCAAGTCTTCAGCATACCTCTCCAATCACCGCGGCTTTAATTTTAGCCTGTGCACCGATTGTCACGTCACTACTTAATAAAATGATTTATCATGAATCTCGAAACGGTATATTTTGGGTTGGGGCTATCATTTCCTTTGTAGGTGTTGCTCTAATTATAACAAAGGGATCCCTCATATCGATTGCAATTGGTAAAGGTGAGATTTTAAGCTTGATTACGATGCTAAGTTTTGCCTTATTCCTAATTATTGTGAATCATCTCAGCCTTAAATTGTCCGCGCAATCGATTACTTTTTATACAAATTTAATTGGTTTACTGGTTCTTGTACCATTTTCCTTTACTTTTTTGCCACAAACGAATTGGCATGTTGCTATCCCATATTGGTTACTTCTTGTTCTTTCAGCCATTGTGATTCATGGGCTAAGTAATTTGATTTGGAACCAAAAAATGAAGGAAATTGGCTCAACCAACGCATCGCTGCTATTAAATTTTGAGCCAGCGATAGCCATGTTGTTAAGCGCCATTTTTTTAAAACAATTTCCAACAAGTGTCCAAATATACGGCTCCTTATTGATTCTCGTCGGTATTTTGCTGTGCATTTATTATAAAGAAATAAGAATTTTACTTTTTATGAAACGGAAAATAAATTAAAAGGAGCAGTTTATAAGTATGTTAGAAATCATTTCTAGCATACTTTTTATTTTTGTACAAAAGTAATTTGAATAAAATGGTATCGATGTAATTGAGTATTGATGTCCTGTGAAATTGATTTATTCTAATTAATAGAGTTTTATTAAATAAATGTTTTCAATTTTCATCAATAAAAATTTATATTTGAATAATAAAAATGCGGAGCAATTGAAAGAGTTTTATCAAATGTACATTCTATTCATTGTTAATTTCTTTTCAAATTACAAATAAAAGGTAAATTCTACTTTCGCTAATCATTTTCCTTTTATTATAAATGATAAAAATTCTGTCTATTTTATTTGTAAATTTCTCTTTTAATCTGAAAATCCCTATATAATTACGGTTCGGTGTCTAGCGTTTATTGAGTGGTGTTCAAAATGAAATGAACAATAAAAACTGCAGTATACATCAAGTGAATGTGAAGATATGCACAAATTTAATTATCTTAATATAATTATACCAAGATGAGATAATAGAGTAGAAAAGTAATAATTGCTAAAAGATGTTGAGGATTTCGTAAGATAAACGTAGTTCTACTTAGAGCCTGTAAGGTTTTAATGAGGAAAATCTTATAAAGAAATGAGAAATACTTTTTGGAGAAATAATATTTTTTCAAAAAACATCTTGCATTTGAATAATTCTAAGTGGTAAATTGTTTTACATGGACGTTCATAGAATTTTCACAGGTAGCAAAAGAGGGGAGAAATGAGAATTTATGAATAAAAATAGATGGTTAATTGCATTATCTGCAATCGCGATTCACCTTTCCATCGGTGGAGCATATGCATACAGTGTATACAAGCTACCAATTGTCACAGAAATGGGATGGAGTGAAACAAAGGTAACGATTGCCTTTACTATTATGATGGGGCTTGCTGGTTTTTCAGCCGCATTATTTGGTAGCTTAGTAGAAAAAATGGGACCACGTAAATCGGCGATGGTAGCAGCTGTCTTATTTGGAGCAGGACAAGCTGGTGCTGGTGTAGCGATTTCAATGGATTCTGTTGTGTTGTATTGGTTAACATATGGTGTTCTTAGTGGATTAGGTATGGGGATTGGTTATATTGCACCGGTATCAACACTCGTAAAATGGTTCCCAGATCGTCGTGGCCTAGCAACAGGTATGGCCGTACTTGGATTCGGATCTGGCGCCCTTATTACAGCACCAGTCGCAGCCAACTTAATGGAGGCAGTTGGCATTTCTACAACATACTTTATTTTAGGGGCAAGTTATTTCACGTTAATGATTTTAGGGGCTTCATATATAGCGCCGCCTAAGCCTGGTTATATGCCGGCTAATATGAAGGCAGCTGCCAATAATGGCAAAGAAGTTGTAAAAAAAGATTTAGCTGTTATGTCAGCACGTGAAGCTGTCAAAACAAAGCATTTCTGGATGCTTTGGTCTATGCATTTAGTAAATGTAACAGCAGGGATTATGATGATATCTGTTGCCTCACCAATGGCGCAGGAAATTGTTGGTCTATCAGTTGCAGGAGCTGCAGCAATGGTAGGAATTATGGGGTTATTTAATGGTGGTGGCCGTTTAATTTGGGCCGCTGTGTCTGATTACATTGGACGTTCAAACGTTTTCGTTATTTTCTTTACAGCACAGTTAATCACATTTATCGTTTTACCACATACAACTAACGTAATTATTTTCCAAGCACTTATTTTCTTAGTTGTTAGTTGCTACGGTGGTGGATTCTCAAATTTACCTGCGTTTGCAAGTGATCTATTTGGTACAAAGCAACTAGGTGTTATTCATGGTTATTTATTAACAACTTGGTCATTGGGTGGAGTTTTCGGACCGTTGTTAGTAAGCGCAATCAAAAATGCTTATGGAAGCTATATTCCTGTATTCTACGTATTTGCAGGGTTAATTGCGGCATCGTTAATCATTTCACTAACACTACGTGCAGATGTACGTAAACAAATGGCTTTAAAAGCGGCACAAAATGTTGGAGACGTCTCCGCTACTCAATAAATTTTTCAGCGACTATATAAGTGTCATTTCGCACATGGCACTTATGTAGTTATTTTTTTATAGTGATTGTTATATAACAATTGCAAGATCTTTGTTTAATGTATAACAGCGGCTATCTGATGTCAATAACATTACTGGAAATAAAAAGAATTCGTTATTAAAAGAGAGAATTTATAACGAAAGACGTGATAAGGGATAAACAGCTAAAATTTGAATCTTTTCACAACGGTAATCGTATATAAAGTAATGAGGGAGGGATATACCATGGGGAAATTTTCTTTAGATGAATTTGTTCATAAGACGCAGCAGGATGATCAAGAAAATGATTATTTTGAATTGGAGACTGAGCGCGTATTAGAGGTTAATTTAAACGGTGAAGTATGGTCAAAAATGGGCGCAATGATTTCCTATACAGGAGACATTAAATTTGAACGTGAGCGTGTGCTGGAGCATGGACTTGGCAAGATGTTTAAAAAGGCTTTAACAGGAGAAGGTACCCAATTGATGAAAGCTAGTGGAAAGGGCAGACTTTATTTAGCAGATCAAGGTAAGAAAGTAACCGTCTTTGATTTAAAAAACGACAGTATATGTGTAAACGGTAATGATTTACTTGCCTTTGAGCCTAGCATCAACTGGGATATCCGTTTAATGCGCAAAATGGCAGGTATCATGTCAGGTGGTTTATTCAACGTAACGTTACAAGGAACAGGGAAAGTAGCGATTACAACTCATTTTGAACCATTGACTTTATTAGTGAAGCCGGGTGAAACCGTCTATACTGATCCACATGCTACGGTCGCATGGTCAGGTAATTTAACACCTGAGTTTAAAACAGATATCAGCTTCCGTACATTTATTGGTCGTGGCAGTGGTGAATCAATTCAGATGGCGTTTTCAGGTGAGGGCTTTGTCATTATCCAGCCATTTGAAGAAGTTTATATGTCTAGTGAAAGCTAAAAAAGCGTGTCCGTTTTGTTCGGACACGCTTTTTCTTCTATTATAATGCCGCATGCATTCCTGCGATTCTCCCCGTTACAAGGGCAGAGGTAATATTATAGCCACCTGTATAGCCATGAATATCAAGAATTTCCCCACAGAAGAACAAGCCTTCTTTTCTCTTCGAAGCCATTGTTTTTGGCTCAATTTCTTTTACGGAGACACCACCGCCCGTAACAAATGCTTTGTCAAGTGACTGCGTGCTACTTACCGACAATGTGAAATTGACTAGTAAATGTGCTAGTTGACGAATTTTATCTTGGGATAATTCAGCGCCTGTCAACTGTACATCGATATTCGCTCTTTCACATAAAAATAATAGCCAACGTTCGGGTGCAATACCTTTCCAAACATTTTTTACAGCCTTTTTCGGATCCTCTTTGATCAGTCTATTTAAATATTGCAGACATGTTTCTTCATTATAATCAACTAGTGTTTGAATACGCATTGTCACTGGCTCATAGCCTGTTTTCATTAATTCTTTCACAACGAACTGACTACAGCGTAAAATCGCAGGACCACTTAGGCCAAAGTGCGTAAAGAGCATATCCATTTGATGTGTAACGAGTACCTTGCCTTTTTTGTTTAGCACAGAGACAGCAACATCACGTAATGCCAGCCCCTGTAGCTCGCGTGCTTGAATAAAGTCCTCTTTTGAAATGATAGGGACTTCTGTTGGAAATAATGTTGTGATTGTATGGCCAGCCCGTTCTGCCCATGGGTAGCCATCACCTGTCGATCCTGTTTGGGGGACAGCTTTGCCACCAACGGCTACGATGACTGCTTGGCTACGAATTTCAGTACCGTCTGTAAGACGTACACCAAGAATTTTTTCCTCATCCATAACAAGCTTGTTAACAGCTGTGTGTAAACGTACTTCAACGTGTAGACGTTGAAGCTGTCGGATCAGCGCATCGACAACATCTTGTGCACGGTTCGATACCGGGAACATTCTACCATGATCTTCTTCTTTTAGAGCGACACCAAGCCCTTCAAAAAATGTGATAATATCTTCATTATTATAAACGGTAAAAGGACTATAGAGAAAACGACCATTACCAGGTATGTGCTTCACTATTTCTTCAACAGGCAAACGATTGGTAACATTGCAGCGTCCACCACCAGAAATGGCTAATTTTTTGCCAAGCTTTGCTCCTTTTTCTAACAATAAAACTTTCTTATTACGCTCTCCAGCAGCAATCGCCGCCATTAAACCAGATGGGCCACCACCGATCACGATTACATCATACATAGTTAGAAACTCACTTTCTTTTCAAATTAGGAATCTTTCCTATTATACATGAAGTCTATATAGAGAAGGGCTTCTTTAACATTGAAAATAATAGCAAAGTGTTTTATAATTTTTTATCTCTTCCTTCATGTAGAAGAGCATTTTATAGTAGAATGAAACACAATTAATTTTGTTATACAATTATATTGATGAAAGTTTCCTTTATTAGCATTGTCAGCATGAAATGAATGTCTTTTCATGCTATTATGGTAAAGGTTATGCACTAAATTATGAGGTGAAAAATAGAATGTGCGGATTTATAGGTTATATTAATGGAACAAATGTGATTGATCATCATCAAACAATTGAAAATATGATGAATACAATTATTCACCGCGGACCAGATAGTGGTGGTATTCATAGTGACGATAAAGTAACGTTAGGATTCAGACGATTAAGTATTATTGACTTATCAGATGTAGCGAATCAACCATTATACAGTGAAGATGGTAATATTGTACTTGTATTTAATGGAGAAATATTTAACTTCCAAGAGCTGCGTGCAGATCTTATTGAAAAAGGACATTCCTTTAAAACACAGTCAGATAGTGAAGTTATTATTTATGGCTATGTAGAGTACGGTGTAGACTTTGTGAAAAAGTTACGCGGGATGTTTGCCTTCTGTATTTGGGATAAAAAGAATGATTTACAGTTCATCGCCCGTGACGGCTTTGGCATTAAACCATTGTATTACTCTGAACATACAACAGATGGTACATTTATTTTTGGTTCTGAAATTAAATCATTTTTACCACACCCTTCTTTTATTAAAGAATTAAATAAAAAGGCGCTACGCCCTTATTTAACATTCCAATATTCTTCAATGGATGAAACATTCTTTAAAGGGGTCTTTAAATTACCACCAGCACACTATATGCTGATTCAAAATGGCAAAAAGCAAATTGTGCAATATTGGGATAAAAAATTCCATGCAAAAGAAGCGCCAATTGAAAAATACATTGAAGAAATTCGTTCAACTGTTAAAGAATCTGTTGAAGCACATCAAATCAGTGATGTAAAAGTTGGTTCATTCTTATCAGGTGGTATTGACTCAAGTTATATTACGTCCTTATTACGTCCTGATAAATCCTTCTCAGTAGGGTTTGCTGACTATGAAGATATGTTTAATGAAACGAACCTAGCAAAAGATTTATCAGATACGTTAGATATTCAAAATGAGCGTAAATATATTACAGCAGATGAGTGCTTTGAAGCTCTTCCGAAAATTCAATGGCATATGGACGAGCCGCAATCGAATCCTTCTTCAGTACCACTTTACTTCCTTTCAGAACTTGCTTCTAAAGATGTAACGGTTGTACTTTCAGGTGAAGGTGCGGATGAAATTTTTGGTGGTTACTCTTGGTATCAAAACTCAGGAAGAATGCAAAAATACGAAAAACTTCCATGGGGTGTTCGTAAAACGTTACGAGGAATTGCAGAAGCTCTACCTAAAAGCCAATATACGAACTTCCTAATTAAAGGTGGTCAAACGGTAGAAGAACGTTTTATCGGGGAAGCAGTAGTTTGGGATGAAGTAGATGCCATTAATGTTTTAAAACCGGATTATAAAAATGCGCCATCTGTAAAATCTATTACAAAACGCATTTACGACGAAGTACCAGGCGAAGATGATGTGACTAAAATGCAGTACTTAGATTTAAATCTTTGGATGCCAGGCGATATTTTATTAAAAGCTGACAAGATGAGTATGGCGCATTCGATTGAATTACGTGTACCTTTCTTAGATAAAGAAGTAATGGAATTAGCTAAAAATATTCCATCTCAATATCGCGTCAATGATATTGATACAAAATATGTTCTACGTCAAGCGGCACATCAAGAATTGCCAGAAGAATGGGCAAAACGTCCAAAACTTGGTTTCCCAGTGCCAATTCGTCACTGGTTACGTGAAGAAAAGTACTATAATATGGTAAAAGAAATGTTTACAACTGACTTTGCCAATGAATTCTTTGATACTAAACAATTGGTTGGTTATCTAGATGAACACTATGAAGGTAAAGCAAACCGAGGCCGTTACATTTGGACAGCCTATGTATTCCTAGTGTGGTATAAAAAGTTCTTTGTGGACATGTAATAAAGAAATGAGCTTTAATCGGTGGGGGTTTTTGTAATCCTCACCGATTATTTTAAGGCCTTTTTTCATCAAGTTTACTTTCAAATGAACTTTTTGATGTTTTAATGCGTCTCATTTCCTATAAATATGTTAAGATTACAGTTGGTTTACTTATGGAATTTTTATGTGACAGCGCTTGCATATCGTTACTTCAAAAAAATAACAAAAGCGTTTTATAAGTATACTTTGGTGTATTACGATAATAATTTTGATTTTACAATGAATGGATGGGTATGATGTCCAATTTAATGAAAGGTACTGCGATATTAACATTGGGGATGTTTTTATCGAAGGTGCTCGGATTAATTTATATTTTTCCGTTTTATGCAATTGTCGGTGAGAAAAATATCGCGCTCTATCAATATGCATACATTCCCTACTCTATTATGCTGGCAATCGCTATTTCAGGTGCGCCAATTGCTGTCTCCAAATTTGTTTCTAAATACAATGCAATAGGAGATTATCAATCAGGTCGCAAGCTGATGAAATCAGGCATACTCATTATGATGATAACGGGTTTTGCAGCATTTATTGCCCTCTTCCTTCTTGCAACGCCTATAGCAGGATTGGTCATTAAGAGTGAAGAACAAGTTTTTACCGTGGATCAGATTGCTTCAGTCATAAGATGGGTTAGTTTTGCCCTAATTGTTGTACCATTTATGAGTCTTTGGCGAGGTTTCTTCCAAGGCTATGACAAAATGGAGCCTACCGCCGTATCACAATTGGTGGAACAAATTGTGCGAATTGTCGTGTTACTTGGTGGTTCCTTCCTTGTGGTTGTTGTGTTCAAAGGAAAACCAGAGACAGCCATCTCTTTTGCAGTATTTGCAGCCTTTATCGGGGCGATTGGTGGCTTAGGTGTTCTTTATTATTACTGGAAAAAATATCAGCCTGAATTTAACTTATTGCGCAGCCAAAGTGTGACCTCTACACAGCTGCCGATGTCTAATATTTATAAAGAGGTTATTACCTATTCCATACCAATGGTGTTTGTAGGTGTGGCCAATCCGCTCTTCCAATTAGTCGATATGCTTACCTTTAATGGGGCTATGACATCTATTGGTTTAGCTGAGGTCACAGATACCTATTTATCGATGATTAACTTTATGACGCATAAAGTTGTCATCATTCCTGTCATGTTAGCAACAGGTTTTTCGATGGCACTTGTCCCAACAATTACAAAATATTACACTCAGGGTGAGTATTTATCGCTACGTCATGCGATGGATAAAACCTATCAAATTCTAATCTTTATTACACTGCCTGCGGTGGTTGGTATTTCTCTGTTAGCAAATGAAATTTACTTTATGCTTTATTCTGAAAGTGAAATGGGTGCTATGATTTTAGCTCATTATGCACCTGTTGCGATTTTATTTGCGTTATTCCAAGTCACTGCTGCCTTACTACAAGGAATTGATTTTCAAAAATGGATTGTCTTCAGCTTATTATCAGGAATATTCGTCAAGCTAGCGTTAAATATCCCGTTAATCCGATTGCTGGAGGCTGATGGTGCTATTGTAGCAACAGCAATAGGCTATAGTGTATCGATTATTATTAATATTCTTGTGTTACGAAAAACATTAAATTATCGATCAGAAATGGTCGTTCGACGTGTCATGTTAATTTCCTTATTAACAATGGCAATGGCTATCAGTGTGTTGATTGTCCATAAGCTATTGGAATTACTAATGGGTCCAGTTGATAGTAAATTCTCAGCATTACTATTCTCTATTATTTGTGCTGGTGTTGGTGTAGCTGTATATGGCTTCTTGTCACTGCGTTTAGGTTTAGCACAGAAGCTATTAGGGGAACGATTGACTCGCATTATGAGCAAGCTGGGTATGAAATAGGAGTGGTAGGATGCGTTTAGATAAATTACTAGCAAATATGGGGTATGGCTCACGCAAGGAAGTCAAGCAGCTATTAAAACAAAAAGCTGTAACAGTGGATGGCGCTTATGTGAAGGATGCAGCATTACACGTAGACCCAGAACAGCAACATGTGTCCGTGTATGGTGAGCGTGTCGTTTATACAGAGTTTGTCTATTTTATGATGAATAAACCACCTGGTGTCATTTCTGCTACAGAAGATTTAAGAGATAACACGGTTATTGACTTGCTGGAGCCATTAGACCAGCATTTTCAACCTTTTCCAGTTGGCAGACTAGATAAAGATACAGAAGGCTTGCTGTTATTAACCAATGACGGCACATTAGCACATAATTTATTGTCTCCAAAAAAACATGTGCCAAAGGTTTATTACGCACAGATTGAAGGCGTTGTAACTGAAGAGGACGCTGAGAAATTTGCACATGGCGTAGAGCTAGATGATGGCTATATGACAAAACCTGGAAAACTTGTGATTCTCAAATCTGCACCACAATCCGAAATAGAGCTAATGATTCAGGAAGGTAAGTTTCATCAGGTGAAGCGAATGTTCGAGGCTGTAGGTAAACGCGTAACCTATTTAAAGCGCATATCTATGGGTAATCTAAAATTAGATGATCGTCTAGCGCTAGGAGAATATCGTGAGCTAACTGTAGAAGAGCTAGACTGCTTACAAAACAATCTTTAACATGTTCCTCGATGCTAACTTAGCATCGGGGATTTTTATATACAGCCTTATAACAGGAACTGTATAATATGTAATGAGTTATCTTGATATAGTTAAGGTACTTATCAATCTCTAAGATGTTTCCAAAAAATGATGGTGAAAATAAGTAGAGGGTAAATAAATGAAGAACCTGCGAATTAAATTATTACTATCTTTAATAGCTTTTGCAGTCATACTTGTTGCTGTAATTTCATATGTGAATAGGCAAATATTAGTTGATGATATCGAAAAGCAAGTGGCTAGGAACAGAGTATTAATAGAAAATCATATTCTTACAGATATGCGAGCTGTAGATAATGCCCATTTTTATTTTGATAAAAACATGTCAGACAAAATGGAGCAGGAACTCAGAACTTTAAAAAACTATTATCGTGAAAACACCAATGTTGCTTCATGGGATTTACAACAAATGAAAAATAAACATGATATGGATATATACATAGTAGATCAGACAAATACAGTGATATACACGACATTTGATAAAGATATTGGTTTAAACTTTTCTAATTGTTGTCAACGTTTTTCTGCATTGTTGAATGAACGGCGTGCGAGTGGAGGGTTTTACACAGACGGGATCGATATTTCAACAACGACAGGAGAATATCGAAAATTTGGCTACCTAGCAACAGAGGATAAGAAATATCTTCTAGAACTAAGTATAGACTTATTGAAAGATCCAGTTTTCCAAACCTTTAATTTTGAAAAAACTTCAGAATATTTGGTAGCTAAATACGTTGATTTAGTAGAAGTGCAAACCATTAATGCCGGAGGGGTATTCTTTAATGATTCAAAGTCAAAGAGAATAACAGTTCAAGAACAATCCCAACAATTTCAGAAATACTTTGAGCTGGCAAAGAAAAAGATGAAGCCTATGGAGTATCAAAAAGAACTAGATCATGGTTATATCGAAACGCATCTTTTTTTACCTTATGAAGCAGAGACGGTCAGAGGAGAGTCTTCCAAAAGGATTGTTTATGTGAAATACGGCAATTTCACAAAAATAGAAGCGCTACAAAAAAACTCAAAACAGTTTTGGATTTTACTAGCCATCGCTCTTGTAACTGCTTTTGTGATGCTGCTAGTCATTAATAAAATTCTCTCCAAAACGATACATCTCGCCACTTTTGACCCGTTAACAGGTGTCTATAACCGTGCGACATATATTCGCAAAGTAGACAGTTTAATAAAGAAACGAAAAGTAAATAGACCTGGATTACTGTTGATTGATTTAGACAACTTTAAACAAGTAAATGATCAATTTGGTCATGCGGAAGGGGATCATATCCTAATTGGGACAGCTAGGATCTTAAAGAAAGTAGTGAAAAAAGATGGTTTTGTCGTTAGATTTGGAGGAGATGAATTTGCCATTGTTCTGTACGACACAACAGAACATCATATGCAACAAATAGCAGAGGCCATCTTGACTCAAATAAGAACGCTTAAATTCGAAGGGCATGCCATTGAGAAATGGTCTGTATTATCCGTGAGTATGGGTGGGGCCATTTATCATCATACCGAAGACACGGAAATGAGCTTATTTGAGCGAGCCGATAAAGCATTATATCAATCAAAAAATGCTGGTAAAGACCAATACTCTAGTTATACAGAAGTAGCTGCTGACGAAGATACCAGGATCTAAAAAGCGCTCCATTCTATAGATAGCAGATTTAGCTATTTTTATAGAAATGGAGCGCTTTTTAATGTGTTGGTGTTTTTGATCGATAAAAGATGCAACTACATAATACAAGGATGGCGATAACTGCAAACATGGCATTCATATAATGGGTTAATAGCCAACCTCCTATGATTGGTCCAATAAAGCCCCCTAAATTTTTAAATTGCGCAGCACCAAGGTAGGTTGCTTTTTGAGTGTCAGGCGCAATTTCATCAATCATGACATTCATTGTAGGGAAGGCAAAGATTTCGCCAATCGTAAAAATAATCATGGCGATTATATAGAGTGTATAGTTGTTGGAGAACCCGAACAAAAAAAGTCCCATAGCAAAAAACAGAATACCAACTAACAAGGTTGCGGATGATGAAAATTTTTCAGACACTATACTAATTGGCAATTGTAGTAGTAAGACCACCGCTGCATTGAGAGATATTAATAACGAATAAAGCTTTGTTCCATTCTCAACGGTTAATTCAATGATTTGTGGTAATGTTGAATCAAATTGAGAGTACCCAATATTGATAAGGATAGCTCCAAAAATAAAGCTAAGAAGCACACGATTTGTCAAAAGGATTGTAAAGGTGTGCAAAATTTTTGTTTGTGTGACAGCCTTTTGTTGCTGCATTTGATAACGTTTTAATATGAAAAATAAAAATACGGCGTAAATAATATACATAATACCTGTCAGCATAAAAGGTATACTCGGACTTGCTAGCTGCGAGATATACACGCCAATTATTGGACCTATGACTGCAGCAATATTAATGGCTGTGTAACGTAATGAAAATAGTCTTTTTCGTTTATCAGCAGGTGTAAAATCAATCATTAATGCCTGTGTGGAAGGTTCAAAAAATGAGCGACAAAGGCCATTTAAAGCGTTAAATAGAACAAATAACCAAACAGTATGGACAGTGGCAAAACCAAAGAATACGAGACTCCACACAATAATTGTTAAAAGAATAACACTTTTTCTCCCGAAACGATCAGTCAAATATCCACCAAAAAACCCTCCAACAGTGGAGATGAGCGGTGCAATACCTATCGTCAACCCAATTTGCAAAGGGGAGGCTTCAATTTCATTATGTAAATAAATCGCTAAAAATGGCATTGCCATAAAGCTTGCTATACGTGTGAAAACTGTTCCACCCAAAATAATCCAAACTAAAGGATGAAACAACTTTGACAGTTTCATATAAAATCCTCCTCTCAACAATTTAGAATGTTTCGAGTTTAACGGATTGTTAAGCAACTGTAAATAGTCAAAATAATCTTGAAGGATAAGAGTAAGTGATACTCGGAGTGGCGGAGCTTCAAATTTAGCCTTTTTAGCAGGTAATAGTTCGGAACCAGACTGCACCAGATCAAGGCACAGAAGTGGGTTCTTCATCCTGCCTAGTGAACAGGTAAAAATCAATCGCCGCTTTATCCAACAAGATACAAAATATCTAATAATCTCCTAACAACAAAAAAAGAATGACCCCGACGAAAGGTCATTCTTTTCCATACACAATGCTTTACGTATTCTACGTAAAACTAAGACGTCAATTTTACTTTTTTCTTCGTCGTTGTCCATCTGCCTCGACTTGGACTCATCACCAAATCGTTAAAGGCTAACACGTTCAAATCTCTTTGAACGGTGCGAGGAGTGATACTAAACTCTTCGACTAAATCCTGTGTAGACACGGTTCCTTTGTCTAAAATAAACATGTACACGTCTTTAATACGATTAAGCATTCGATCAGTAGTTGGTTTCATTAAATGAACCACTCCTTCATCTTAATTCTCTTGGCAAAGACTAGCGGACGACAATATGTGCGGAGTGCACTTAGGCTTTTAAGTAGCTGCCTTAGACATCCCCTTTTCTAATTTTTATAGTCAGAACAATTATTCTGATAACTTCATTATATAGAAAAACTACATGATTTTCTAGTGAATGCAAGAGAAATTTACAATAGAAACATAAAATTTTTACTGTATTTTGTGGGAATAAGTGAAATACATGCTATATGTGGTAGGGTTAGTAGAAAATGCTGAAAATAGTTGTCAGAAAGAAGATTGTCATATATGTTGTAAGGTGTAGAATAATGTTAATACTTTGAAGGAGGTACATGGTATGAATTGGTTACAAGCTGCAAAAGAAAGGCAAGAAGAATTAGTACAAGAGTTACAGGAGCTTGTGCAAATTAATAGTATTCTTGATGAGGATACGATTACTACTGAAGTACCTTTCGGTGATGGTCCACTTCAAGCGCTTGAATGGTTACTAGCAAAGGGCCAAAAAGAAGGGCTGCTAACGAAAAATGTAGATAACTATGCTGGACATATTGAAATGGGTGCAGGAGAAGAATTACTAGGTATTTTATGTCATGTTGATGTTGTTCCGATAGGGGATGAAGCGGATTGGACATACCCACCATTCAGCGGTACTGTAGCCGATGGGAAGCTATATGCACGTGGTGCGATTGATGATAAAGGCCCTACTATTGCGGCATGGATGGCCATGAAACTTGTCAAAGATGCAGGTATTCAATTAGATAAAAGAGTGCGAATGATTATTGGTACGGATGAAGAAACAGGATTCCGCTGTGTCGACCACTATTTCAAACAGGAGGAAATGCCGACAATCGGTTTTGCACCAGATGCAGATTTCCCGCTCATTAATGCTGAGAAAGGCATTGCAGAGCTTGTGTTCTCTCAAAATAAAGTTGGTGATGCAAAGAAAGAACAGCTACTACTATTTAATGCAGGAAAGCGTCCAAATATGGTACCTGATTTTGCTAAAGCAACAGTTCAGCATGTTTCAGTGCAATTCGAACAGAATTTTCAAACATTTTTAAGCAAAAATCAGCTAGAAGGCTCTTTATTAATGGAGGACTCTCGCTATATAATAACTATCAAAGGTAAAGCAGCCCATGCAATGGAACCAGAAAAAGGTGTCAATGCAGCTGTTTATCTTGCTGCGTTTTTACAACAAGAGTTGACGACAGAGACAAGTAAACAATTTGTTGACTTTATCGCAGATGTTTTTTATCAGGATCATTATGGCCAACAGCTTGAATTACAATTTGAGGATGCGATGTCTGGTCATACAACATTAAATCCAGGCATCGTTAGCTTTGATGTCAATAATGGAGGCAGTTTAGTGATTAGTATGCGCTATTCTGTGTCCTATCCATTCGATGAAAAAATTACAGAGGCTCAACGCTTAGTTGTAAAAAAAGGATTTTCATTAGATATTCAAGACGACTCCAAGCCCCATTATGTTAGTGAAGATGATCCATTTATACAAACATTAGCAGCTATCTATAGACGTCAATCAGGTGATACAGAAACACCGTTATTATCTACAGGCGGTGGGACATATGCACGTGTGATGAAAAAGGGCGTGGCATTTGGCATGCTATTCCCAGGAGAGCCGGATGTGGCGCATCGTGCAGATGAGTTTGTCGTGGTTGAAAATCTTGTTAAAGCAGCGGCTATTTATGCTGAAGCAATTGTTGAGCTTGCAGGAAAAAAATAACTTAAAGACGAAAAGGATGAACGAAAAATGGCATATTCATTATGGAATGATCAAATTGTTGAAGAAGGATCTATTGCAGTTTCACCTGAAGATAGAGGCTATCAGTTTGGTGACGGCATTTATGAAGTAATCAAAGTTTATAACGGAAATATGTTTACAGCACAAGAGCACATTGATCGTTTCTATGCGAGTGCCGAAAAAATTCGTCTTGTTATTCCTTATACAAAAGACGTTTTACACAAATTATTACATGAACTAATTGAAAAAAATAATTTGGATACAGGACATGTTTATTTCCAAATCACTCGTGGGGCTAATTCGCGAAATCACGTTTTCCCAGATGCAAGTGTTGCAGCTGTATTAACTGGCAATGTAAAAGCGGGTGAACGTGCATATGAAAACTTTGAAAAAGGTGTAAAAGCCACTTTTGTGGAGGATATTCGTTGGTTACGTTGTGATATCAAATCATTAAACTTACTAGGAGCAGTTTTAGCAAAACAAGAGGCTGCTGAAAAAGGCTGCTATGAAGCCATTTTACATCGTGGAGATATCGTGACAGAATGCTCTTCAGCAAATGTTTATGGAATTAAAGACGGAAAACTTTATACACATCCAGCTAATAATTTCATCTTAAATGGTATTACACGTCAGGTGATTTTAAAATGTGCGCAGGAAATTAATTTACCAGTGATCGAAGAGCCGATGACGAAGGCAGATCTACTAACAATGGATGAAATCATTGTATCATCTGTATCTTCTGAAGTTACGCCAGTAATTGATGTTGACGGCAACCAAATTGGTGCTGGGGTTCCTGGTGAATGGACTCGTCAATTACAGCAAGCATTTGAGGCGAAATTACCACTCTCAATCAATACAAAATAAATGAATATTTTAGAGAACTATCTGTATGGATAGTTCTCTTTATTTATGGGTGTAATGTTGGGTCTCGTCATGTAAAATAAAAAGGATGGTAGAATAATCTTACAATTGAAATTTGTAGAACATATGTCGATGTAATGAATACAAAAGATTGTAACGTCTCTTTTCTACCGAAGTAATCGAGATAAAAAGAGATGGTAAGTAAGAATGGAGTGACCTTTACATGGCACAATTAGTGAAAATACAAGATTATATTTCTCGCTATCAAATTGATTTAGCTAGATATCCTACACAATTTGTGCGCTTGAAGAAAGGCCAATGGGAACGCATTAAGCGTCAATGGGAATTGGGAGAAGATATAAGCGAGTGGCAACATATTCACAATGAGACAGAAGTGGATACTTTAGAGGAAAAAGAACGATTTTCCTTCATTAAAAAAATATTTGCTGGACGACAAAAAGAAACAGTAGAAAATGTTGAAGACATCGAAATATCAAACGAGCTTATCAGTGATGAGGATAGCATCCCAGATGAAGAAACAACATTAACATTTGAACCTAAGATTGTGTATGCACCTCAATCTATCCATGAGCTGAAACGAATGTTTATTGATCAATTCTTCCACTTTCAAATGAAATGGGCAAGTTCAACATTACGTGAAAAATCATATGTAGATCCTCGCTTCATGCGTGACTCTTTACTACGTACGTTATTACAAACGTTACCTGATAATTACTTATTATTTTATTATCCTATTCTACAAATAAGAAAAGCACCTATTGAGCTTGATGTAGTGTTGATGTCACCAACGGAGTGTATTTGTATTACGGTTTTGGAGGCAGATAATCAAGCTGTATATGTTGGTGGCAGTGATCGCTTTTGGATAAAAAAAGTGGGAACAAAGGACTCTAAAGTTCTGAATCCAACAATAAACTTAGGCCGTATGGAGTCAGTACTGTCACAATTATTTAAACAAGAAAATATAGATATGCCTATTAGCAAGGTTGTATTAACTCGTAATGGTTATTTTGATTATCCTGGTTCACCATATGGAGTTCGTTTTGTTGATCGCCGAAATTACGGAGAATGGATGGAGCATTTGCGAAAGGTTTCCTCTCCAATGAAGCATATGCAAATACGTGCGGCTCAGACGATTTTAAATACTGTGCAAACAACCTCCTTTAATCGAGATATTTGGCAGCAGACTTCACAACCAACAGAGGACTAAGCATGCAGATTCTATTTATTGTCAATGAAGCTGCAGGAAATGGTAAAGGTAAGAAGGTTTGGCATCAGCTTCAAAAGCAACTAACCATAGACTATCAAGTAGCTTTTACGGAATATGAAGGACATGGACAGGAAATCGCCAAACAATGGGCACAGCAACAGCAGGATAAAAACTTACTTATAGTTGTTGGAGGGGATGGCACCATCCATGAGGTATTTAGTGGTGTTGTACATAATGAACTCATAATAGTTGGGGTTGTTCGTGCTGGCTCTGGAAACGATTTTGCACGCTATTTTCCCACATTTCATAATGCTCAGCAAATCGAGGACTATGTAATGACTGCTGCAATGGCAAATGCAAAGATAGATGCAGGGAAAGTTCAGCTCGGCAATAGGCGGGATGAAATCTTTGTCAATAATGCGGGCATAGGCTTTGATGCTTATGTAACAAAATCAATTAATACATCTCGCCTTAAATTTTACCTCAATAAAATAGGTCTGGGTAAACTATCGTATGCCATTGCTGTCAGTAGAGGCTTATTTAGCTTTGATTGTTTTAACGTAACGATACGTTCCGGTGAAGAAGAATGGCAATTTCAACGGGCATGGTTTGTAGCGATGTGCAATCAGCCTTATTTTGGCGGAGGCATGAAAATATCACCTGCTGCAAAAGCAGATGATGGCCGAGTAGATATTACGATTGTGCATGATATTTCACGTATAAAATTATTACTTGTTTTTGTTACTGTTTTTTTCGAAAAGCATACGAAATTTAAGGAGATTACTTTTTTACAAGGACAACACTTCGATATTATTGTGAATGATGATAAGATTGATTGTCATATGGATGGAAATTATAGTGGAAGTGTCCAGCAGGGGTCTATTATTCACTGTACAGTGCAACAGAATGCATGGAACATTATGACAAAGAGTTCTAAATAATATCATTGCGCAATAATTTTAAGCGAATTAAAGTGGAATACGATATACTATAAAAAAATCAATAATTTTATAAGAAAGAAATGAGGAACAACAGTGAGATTAAGAAATAAGCCTTGGGCGGAGGAAATGATTACAAATCATCCAGAGATAATCGTTTCCAATCCTGAAGACTTTAAAGGAAATTGGCAAGCTGTATTCGGAAATGACAACCCAGTCCACATTGAGGTAGGAACAGGAAAGGGACAATTTGTAACAGGAATGGCTTTGCAAAATCCAGATATCAATTATATTGGCATTGAGCTTTATGATAGTGTAATTGTTTGTGCATTAGAGAAAGTGCTAGAAGCAAAATCTCCAGCGAATTTACGCTTACTTAAAGTAAATGGCGCAGATTTAAATAAATTTTTTATCAAAAATGATGTAGCACGTGTATACCTGAATTTCTCAGATCCTTGGCCAAAAACACGTCATGCAAAAAGACGTTTGACGCATGGGGATTTTTTGAAATTATATGAGTCGATTTTGGTGGATAATGGGGAAGTCCATTTTAAAACGGATAACCGTGGTTTGTTCGAGTTTTCATTAATCAGTGTATCTGAATATGGTATGTTACTAAAGTATGTATCACTCGACCTACATGCAAACATGCCAGAGGATAATGTGATGACTGAATATGAGCAGAAATTTTCTGCGAAAGGGCAGCCGATTTATCGATTAGAGTCGCAATTTATCACTAAATTGTAGGGGGAATATGGATGGATCAGTTACAGTTTCACAATATGTCATTATCATGGCTAAACGGGGGTGTTACGTGCCTAGATGGTGGTGCGATGTTTGGTGTTGTACCGAAACCACTTTGGTCTCGTAAATATCCGGTCAACGAAAAAAATCAAATTGAATTACCAACAGAACCAATTCTTATTCAATATGAGGGCAAAAATTATCTTATCGATACGGGTGTTGGTTTTAACAAACTAAATGAAAAACAGCTACGAAACTTTGGTGTAACAGAGGAATCTTCGTTAGCGGATAGCTTACAAGAGCTAGGGTTAACGACAGCGGATATTGATGCGGTGTTAATGACGCATTTACATTTTGATCATGCTGGTGGTTTAACACAGTGGGAAGATGATGTGCTTGTGCCTACTTTCCCAAATGCTGAAATTTTCGTCACAAAAATCGAATGGGATGAAATGCGTAACCCGAATATTCGCTCGAAAAATACGTACTGGAAAGAGAATTGGGAGCCTGTACAGCACTTAGTTGAAACATATGAAGGTACGTTGGAAGTAGTACCAGGAATTGAAATGATTCATACTGGTGGTCATAGTGAGGGACATGCCGTAATCAAACTCACTCAAAATGGTGAAGTATTATTGCATATGGCAGACATAATGCCTACCCATGCCCATCAAAATCCATTATGGGTTTTAGCATATGATGATTATCCAATGACAAGTGTATTTGCCAAAGAGGGTCTTATGAAAGAAGCTCTTACTAACAACTATGGCTTTATTTTCTACCATGATGCTTATTATCGTATGATTAAATGGGATGAAACAGGGAAAGAAATTATTGCTAAGCTTGAACGTAGTAGACAAGCTGTTATTACATTCTAACAATGACGAGGTAATTGACATGTAAAATGTCATTACCTCGCTTTTTTGTTCGTGAAGATGAAGGAAAATATGATACACTAAACACGATACTAAAATATAAAAGAGAGTTGAAATAAACATGGCGACTGAACAACCATTTTTACCAGTTTTACTAGGATCAGATATGAATGCATATGGTATGGCCCGTGCATTTTATGAAGCATATGGTATTAAACCACTTGTCTTAGGACGTTCTCATTTAACAGCAACACAGGATAGTCATATCTTGCATTTTCAAGAAATCGATCGTCTAAATGAACAGGATGTTTTTGCCCCTGCTCTTGCACAGGTTGCAAAAAAGTATGGAGATAAAAAACTATTACTTTTAGCGTGTGGAGACGATTATGCAAAGCTTATAATAAAAAATAAGCCAGCGCTACAAGAGCATTTTACTGTGCCTTACATTGATGAATCATTAATGGATGAGATCTTACTTAAAGAGAATTTCTACAAGATGTGCGATAAATACAATTTTAAATACCCAGGGACAACGACTGTAACAGCAGACAACTATGAAAATTTCACACCCCCATTCGAGTACCCAATTATTTTAAAGGCTTCAAACTCAGTTGAATATTGGGCATGTAAATTCCCGGGGAAGAAAAAAGTTTTTGTTGCTTATGATGATGCAGAAAAAACAGCTATATTAAAAGCAATTTATAGCTCAAGCTATCAGGACACAATGATTATTCAAGAATTTATTCCTGGTGACGATTCTTACATGCGTGTGCTCAATGCTTATGTGGGCAAAGACGGAAAAGTGAAGCTGATGTGTCTAGGGAATCCTATTCTAGAAGAACATTCTCCGGAAGGGATCGGTAGTTATGCAGCAATCGTAACAACCTACGATAAAGAGTTAATGGATCAAGTACGTAACTTTTTAGAGAACATCGGTTATACAGGCTTTGCGAATTTCGATATGAAATACGATATTCGTGATAAGCAGTACAAGCTGTTTGAAATTAATTTACGTAATGGACGATCTAGTTATTATGTAACGGCAAGTGGCCATAATTTAATGAAGTACGTTGCTGATGATCATATGTTAAACATCGAACAAGATGTCACATACGTGGAAGATAAACATTTGTGGATGATTATTCCAAAAGGTGTATTATTCAAATATGCATCTAACGAGAAGCTTAAGTTAGAGGCGAAAAAATTAATTAGTGAGGGCAAATACACAAACTCCCTTTACTTCAATGAAGATATGAATACGAAGCGTTGGGTGAAGCTAACACTTAATAACTTAAATTATTATCGCAAATATAAAAAATACTTTAATAATAAAGGTTTATCAGAATAACAAAATGAAGCCATCTCAGTTCAATGAGATGGCTTTTTTTACTTATTTATAAGGACTAGACCTCGGTTAATTCCACAACAACACCTGAACGTGCATCAGCGGCAAATTCAAATGTTTGCATTTCACCCTCATGCACTCGTGAGATTCCTCCACGATAGACAGGAATGGTAATAATACCATTTGTAAAATCTTCTGTTTTCATAAAAATCCAGGAACCATCAATAGGTGCATCCTTTTTAAATTCTTTTTTTATGTTTTCAAGTACTTGTCCTGCAGGTACGAATGGAGAAACTTTTTCACTAGCTTCTTTAATAATGACTGCGGCAGCTAAGCCAGTTGCAACACCAATTAAAAAATCACGTAATTTCATGCTTCTTTCCTCCTTTTTCTATAGCTTTATTTTAGCATAGCCGATAGAGTGAATGCACGTTCACACTTTAGCAGTTTTAGGAAATGTATCAATATTTCGAATTCAGAAATAAATATGATACAATAGGCGAGGAAGAATATTCTACTTCGTGGGGAGAGAGTCATCATGAATGAGGAAACATTACAATTATTTAAAACATTAACAGAATTACCAGGCGCTCCGGGTAATGAACACGCTGTTCGTGCGTTCATGCGTTCTGAGTTAGAAAAATACTCGGATGAAATCGTTCAAGACAATTTGGGGGGGATTTTTGGTGTAAAGCATAGTGCTGTTGCAGACGCTCCAAAAATTTTGGTTGCTGGTCATATGGATGAAGTAGCATTTATGGTTACTTCTATTACTGATAACGGGATGATTCGCTTTCAGACGTTAGGTGGCTGGTGGAACCAGGTTATGCTTGCGCAACGTGTAGAAATCTATACGAAAAATGGCGCCATTCCTGGTGTCATTTCATCCATTCCGCCTCATTTATTAACGGATGCAGAACGTTCTAAGCCAATGGATATAAAAAATATGCTGATCGATGTTGGCGCTGACAACAAAGAAGATGCGGTGGCGATGGGTGTTCGCCCAGGACAATCCATCATTCCAGTTTGTCCATTTACACCAATGGCAAATCCCAAAAAAATTATGGCCAAGGCTTGGGATAATCGTTACGGCTGTGGCTTAGCGATTGAGTTAATGAAAGAAGTCAAAAATGATAAACTAGGATCACATTTATATTCAGGGGCAAATGTAATGGAAGAGGTTGGTTTACGTGGTGCTCAAGTTTCAGCAAACATGATTAAACCAGATTTATTCTTTGCACTAGATGCTTCTCCTGCAAATGATATGTCAGGTGAAAAAAATCAATTTGGACAGCTCGGCAAAGGTACATTACTTCGTATTCTAGACCGTACAATGGTTACACATCGAGGAATGCGAGAATTTATTTTAGATACAGCTGAGTCCAACCATATTCCTTATCAATACTTTGTATCACAGGGTGGCACAGATGCTGGGCGAGTGCATACAGCCAACGACGGTGTACCAAGTGCGGTTATTGGAGTTTGCTCACGTTACATTCACACATCTGCGTCTATTATTCACATTGATGATTATGCAGCTGCCAAAGCATTAATAGTTGAATTAGTGAAGAAAGCAGATCGTTCGACTTTAGAGACTATTCGCGCTAATGTATAAGAAGTTGGAAAGATGCCTGTAAAAGGCATCTTTTTCTATTGGAAGAAAGTAGGGGTTTGATGAAAATAGCAATTGGAACAACTAATAAAGCGAAAACTGAAGCAGTTGAGGCTGTTACTCAAAAATATTTTGAGGATTCAATTTTTATCTATGTGAAAGCTGCTTCTGAAGTATCAGATCAACCTATGTCGAATGAGGAAACGAGATTAGGTGCCATTAACCGTGCCAAAAATGCCATGATAAAAACGGGTGCATCATTATCTTTTGGCTTAGAAGGTGGCGTAACTGAAATAGAAGGTGAAATGTATGTGTGTAATTGGGGTGCATTAACAGTATCCGATGGGACAACGTTTACAGCTGCAGGCGCACAAATTATTTTACCAAAAGAGATTGCCCAGGAAATTAGATCTGGTGGAGAGCTTGGCCCGCTCATGGAGCAATATACACAGCGTAGAGATATTCGTCAGGGGGCTGGAGCAGTAGGGATTTTTACACAAGGTTTAGTAAGCAGACAGATGATGTTTGAGCATATTGTATCACTCTTGGTTGGTCAATATTTGTTCACATTTTCAGAAAAATAGTTAAATTGAATTAGTGATACGCATGCGGAGAGGTTGCATCTTCCTAATAATTTTTTTAAAATAGAAAAAAGTTAGTAATGAAAGAGAAAGGAAGAGAGACATGTCATATAAATGGCTAAAAGCTATTGGCCTGACGCTGTTACTTCTGATGCTTTCTGGCTGCAATCAATCGATCGATGAGCAAATTGCCAACGGGCTTCAATTCACAGAAACGGTTTTTGCAGAAGAGCCTGAAGAACATACCGAGGAAATTGGAGATATCAATTTATACTTACCTTCAAATTTTAAAATTGAAGATAGTTCAGATGCTTACAATATTGTTATTTCAAAAGGAAAAGAAAGCTTTATCCTTTTCATTAACGATAGAGAAGCGCGAGATAGTAAACTTTATTATAATCTTTTAAAAGAAAATGAAGCTGACAAAATCCTTGAGGAAACAACTTATGATAAGGATGGTCGTTTTGGCTTTACAGCGGTACTAAAGACAGATGAAGAGAATGAAATGGAACTCATTGTGAGTAGTGGTGGTGTGAAAATGACCACAATTTCTCTGGCAAAACATATAGAAGGTAATTTGCATGAGATGACGAAAATTGTTCATTCGGTTAAGATGAAGTAAATAGATAGGCTTGAACAGAACGGTTCACAAACATGTGAGCCGTTTCATTTTGAAGGCAGGATGTGAGAAAAATGAAGCAATTGAAGTCAGAGCAACTTGTAGAGCTATTAAGAAAGCGATTAAACGAGGAGAAATACGAATTTCATTTCGATAAAAAGCACGATAAATTAAGATTGAATCATAAGACGATTGGAAAAGGAATGGAACTCTCGTTACCAGGGATTTTAGCAAAATACAATGATAAGCAAGAAGCAGCAATTGATGAGGTTGTGTATACCATTTCGCAAACTTTTAATGCAATGGAACAAGAAAAAGAACAGGGTTTCCAGACAACTACACAAATTTATCCTGTTATTCGTGCAACATCATATCCTCAAGCATCGAAAGAAGGACATGCGTTTATTACAACAGACCATACTGCCGAAACACGTATTTTTTATGCGCTTGATTTAGGCAAAACCTATCGTTTTATCGATGAATCTATGCTAGATGCTTTACAATTAAGTGTCGAGCAAATTCGTGAAATGGCACGCTTTTCGGTAAAACAATTACCAACTTCTTATAAAAAAGATGAGGTAGCCGAAAATATCTTTTATTTTGTCAATATGAATGATGGTTATGATGCAAGCCGTATTTTAAATGAGAACTTTTTAAAAGAAATGCGTGCTCAAGTGGAGGGGGATATGACATTGTCTGTGCCCCATCAAGATGTGCTAATTATAGGTGATATTCGGAATGAAACAGGGTATGATGTATTAGCACAGATGACTATGCATTTCTTTGCTGTCGGTACTGTACCGATCACATCGTTATCTTTTATTTATGAAGATGGGGAATTAGAACCGATCTTTATCTTAGCAAAAAACAGAGTGAAAAAGGAGCAAGAAAAACAATGAACGTATTTTACAACAAAGAGCATGTAGGAGATGTATTACTAGTTCAACTAGCAACGGAGTCTATTGTGAAAACAGAAGTAGAACGTGCTGGGGATATTGCTATTTTAAAAGAAGCTCAAACTGGGGAAATTAAAGCCTTTAACTTATTTAACGCAAGCAGTTATGTACAAACAGATGCAAAAGGATTAGTTGAAGTAACACCAGAACTAGTAGCGCAGCTAACAACAGCAATTGAAAAAAATGGTGCTAACATTCGCCTGGATGTTGATTTTTCTCCAAAATTTGTCGTAGGTTATGTAGAAACGAAAGAAAAACATCCTAATGCTGATAAATTAAGTATCTGTTCTGTGAACGTTGGAGATGAAACATTACAAATTGTTTGCGGTGCTCCAAATGTTGAAGCAGGTCAAAAGGTGGTTGTTGCAAAAATTGGCGCAGTTATGCCTTCAGGAATGCTCATAAAAGAAGGAAATTTAAGAGGTGTGGAATCATATGGGATGCTTTGTTCTGCGCGTGAGTTAGCCATTCCGAATGCACCTTCTGAAAAAGGAATTTTAATTTTACCGGAAGATGCTATTATCGGTAGTGCATTTGAATCATCAAACAAATAAAAACTCTTTTATTTGATAAAAAAATTATTAAAATTCTAAGGTTTTATCATGATGTTATCTATTATATCAAGGTGAAATTCCCTAAATCGTTATGTTACTAATATGCTAGTAACATAACGATTTTTTTGTTTAGAATGAGCCTCTAAATGCAAGTTTCAAGATGGTTTTTATGGTATGCTTTTCGATATAGACATTGAGCTATGGATTTGAAGAAAGCTAGACAATGCTATAAATGAAGTGTAAGAGAAATGAGTGAAACGAAGTGAACTGGTTTAAAAAACAAATTAATAAAATTATAAATAAAGATGAGTATGAGTACGAATATGAAGAGTTTTATGAGGACAATGGAGAGGAACATGCAGAACAACTACATATCCAACAAGAATCTCCGAAGACTAAGCAAAAAACTTTCCGTTTCCCATTGATTGATGATGATGAGGACGGTGTGATGTCACATGCGCCCCAAAAAGAAATGTTTGATCAGACCGAAGAGGATGATTATTATGGACAAATTGAGGATTTATCTTTACCCAAACATTTAAACCATCATATTGTTGATTCAAGGGTTTATGATGTCGATGTCTCAGGGATACGAGATTTGTTAGCGAATCGTTCAAAACGCACAGGTAGAAAAACAACTATGAAAAGTCAACCTGTTGAACAGGAATATCGTTCGAGAGCAAGTTTAGTTTTTCGCGATGCACAAGATCGAGAAGAGTCAACCATATCTAAGAATACATCTGCACCAAAAGATAAAATACAGGTGAAAGCTCAAAAAGTTCAAAAAGTTGAAAGCGATTTGCCTGAAAATCGTAAACGCTTTATACCAACAGACGTACCTTCACCAGTTTATGGATTTGCGAAACCAAGTCCAATAAATGAGTTATTAGATAAAAGAAAGGAAGAACACGAGAAACAAGAAACAACTAGAATGGCCTCTGAAATGTTGACAATTCATCAACCATTAAAAGAAGCGACAACAAATGAGCCTAATGAAAATATACTAGAAGAAAAAGAACTGACTAACACAAATCAACATGTTGAAGTCGAACGTGAATTCGGTGAACCAACAATCGAGCCTATTACATTTGTTGATGATGTGTTGGATGAAGAAAAAGATGTTCAGGACAGTACGCCAACGGATATAGTGGTACCGCAAACAACACCTTTTGCAATGACATTTGAGGATCAAGTGAAGAAAGCTGCTATGCAAGATAAAGCGGTACAACAGCTTTCAGCAGATCAGTCTGAAATTCATGTAAAAGAATTGATCGTTGAACAAGTCCAAATCGAAAATTCTACCATTCATATCGGAGAGGTAACAGTCGTTCAGCCATCAGCTAATGAAGGGGACAATCAAATACTTGTTGATGATCAATCATCTGATGCGATGCCAAAGGAAGAAAAAAGTCGCATTCCTTTTAATGTTTTAATGTTAAAAACAGATAAAGAAAAATGGCGAATTCAACAGCAATTGAAAATGTCACAACCCATTCGTGTAAAAAGCAATCCAGAAGCAATAGAAAACGCGCTGATGGATGTGACGGAAGCAGAAGAAGAGGAACAATCCTTGACTTCGGAATGCGTTGATTCAGATGCTATACAGTTAGTTGAACCACAGCTTGAGGGAGAGAACGATTCACAATCTACTTTGTTCAGTCAAGTACAAGAAGATATGGAATTACCTCAACAGGAAGAAGACATACAAGATTTCATTACAGAACACAAATCAGAGGATCCTGTAGCTGTTATTACAATGGCTCCTGTAACAACTATGACGAGTGTATCCAAGAAAGAAAGAGCAGAAACCGAAAGAATTAGTGCTGATGAAATATCTGCAACAACTGAGCTAGCGTCAGAGATAGTCTCAGCAACTGAAGTTACTTCAGGAATTGTAGAGTCCACGCCAGTAGAAACTGTCGATAATCAACAACAAGTATTGGAATTGGAACCACAAGAGGCAGATAAAGAAATAAAACCTGTTCATGTTTATCAAAAGCCTTCTGACGGATATTTAGAGCCACCAGAGGAAAAAACACAGGATACAGATTGGATGGAACAACAGGGCGATACATTGGTGGAAGCACTTTCTTATTTCCAGGTTTCCGCACAAATTGAATCTATCATGCAGGGACCTGCTGTTACTCAATTTGAAATTACTGTGAGTCACGGTACGAAAGTTAGCAAAATCAGAAATTTAGCAGATGATTTAAAACTTGCCTTAGCAGCAAAGGATATTCGTATTCAAGCACCGATCCCTGGAAAAAGTTCGATAGGTATAGAGATTCCAAACCGAGTATCAAGAGCTGTACGATTGTCAGAAGTGACGAATAGTGCATCCTTCCTTGAATCAGATTCGCCGTTAGAGGCAGCTCTAGGTCTTGATCTAACAGGTAAGCCTGTTACACTAGATTTACGAAAAATGCCTCATGGTTTAATTGCTGGTGCGACAGGGTCAGGTAAATCTGTTTGTATCAATTCCATTTTGGTTAGTTTATTATATAAAGCTGCACCACATGAACTAAAGCTAATGTTGATTGACCCTAAAATGGTAGAGCTGGCACCGTTTAATCATATTCCACACTTAGTGAGCCCTGTGATCACAGATGTGAAGGCTGCAACGGCAGCACTTAAGTGGGCAGTGGAGGAGATGGAGCGTCGTTATCAACTGTTTGCGCATGCAGGTGCACGGGACATTACGCGTTATAATGCAATTGCAGATAAAAATAATGAACATAGTTTGAAATTACCTTATATTTTAATTGTTATTGATGAGTTAGCCGATTTAATGATGATGTCTCCAGCAGATGTAGAGGAGGCCATTTGCCGTATTGCTCAAAAGGCACGTGCGTGTGGAATTCATTTAATTGTAGCAACACAAAGACCATCTGTAGACGTTATTACAGGGTTAATTAAATCCAATATTCCTACACGTATTGCCTTTGCCGTATCTTCACAAATTGATTCTCGTACAATTTTGGATGGACAGGGAGCAGAAAGGTTACTTGGACGAGGCGATATGCTATATTTAGGTAACGGTATGTCTGCACCAGTCCGTCTCCAGGGAACGTTTGTCACGGATGATGAAATTGAAGCAATCATTGAGCATGTTCGTGAACAAGGGGAGCCAGATTATATTTTCGATCAAGAGGAGCTTTTGAAGAAAACAGAGGTATCCGCAGAACAGGATGATCTGTTTGAAGATGTTTGCCGTTTTGTTTATGAACAGGGTGGAGCTTCTACCTCATTGATTCAACGAAAATATCATATTGGCTATAATCGTGCTGCTCGTTTAATTGATATGTTGGAATCACATGGCTTTATTTCAGAGGCAAGAGGCAGTAAGCCGCGTGAAAGTTTTATTACTGAAGAAGATTTAATAACTATGTTTGAATAAGAATTGCATTGTTTTCGTCTAGATTATCTAATTTACGTCGAAATTAGTTTTTTTAGAAAAGTTACACATCTATCCTTATGCATAAAAAGTGCTATAATAGACAAGATGTGTTGAATAGTACGTATTTTTTAACACTTGTGAAGGTATTAATACCTAATCATTCGTGAAATAATACGATACACCTAATAGATGATAGATGGGATATTGAAATTCCCGGGGGGTTTAATTAATGACAGTTTTTCATTTCACAGGCATTAAAGGTTCTGGCATGAGTTCGCTTGCACAAATCTTATTTGATGCTGGTGAACAAGTACAGGGCTCAGATGTCGATAAATATTTCTTTACGGAGCAGCCGTTACGTGAACGTGATATTCCAATTTTTACATTTAATGCAAATAATATTAAAGAAGGCATGACTGTAATTGCAGGTAATGCTTTTCCTGATGATCATCCAGAATTAGTACGTGCTCGAGAAATCGGGGTAGAGATTATTCGTTACCATAAATTTTTAGGTGAATATATTGGTAACTATATATCAATTGCAATAACAGGTGCACACGGTAAAACTTCTACTACAGGGTTAATGTCACATGTGGTAGGTGGTTATAAACCGACATCTTATTTAATTGGGGATGGTACTGGTGCTGGTCATGAAAATGCTGACTTTTTTGTGATGGAAGCATGTGAATACCGTCGTCACTTCTTAGCGTATAATCCTGACTATGCTGTGATGACAAATATTGATTTTGATCATCCAGACTACTTTGCTAATATAGAGGATGTTTATTCTGCTTTTCAATCATTAGCTTTACAAGTAAAGAAAGCTATTATTGCATGTGGTGATGATGAACAACTCCAACGTATTCAAGCGAAAGTACCAGTTGTTTATTATGGATTTGGTGCTGAAAATGATTTCGAAGCTCGTAATGTTGAAAAAACAACAGAAGGTACAAAATTCGATGTCTTTGTTCGTAATGAATTTTACAGTACTTTCTTTATCCCATTATTTGGGGACCATGCAGTTTTAAATACATTAGCGGTTATCACCCTATGTGAATATGAAGGGATTTCACCTGATATAATTCAGGAGCGTCTATACACTTATAAAGGTGTAAAAAGACGTTTTACTGAAACAGATATAGGGGATAATGTTTTAATAGACGATTATGCTCATCATCCAACGGAAATTCGTGCTACAATTCAATCAGCACGACAAAAATTCCCAGATCATGAGCTAGTAGCTATTTTCCAACCACATACATTTACACGTACACAAGCTTTTTTACAAGATTTCGCAGATAGTCTAAGCCTTGCAGATACAGCCTATTTATGTGACATTTTTGGCTCTGCAAGAGAAACGCAAGGCGCACTTTCTATTCAGGATTTAGCGTCACTTATCGAAGGCAGTGCAGTGATTACCACTGAAGGAATTGATATACTAACAAAACATCAAGGCGCAGTATTTTTATTTATGGGTGCTGGAGATGTTCATAAATTCCAAGATGCTTTTGAAGCCGTGCTTAAAAACAATGAAACAGCTTAGTCCGTAGGGGTTAAGCTGTTTTTCTCAAATTTGAGCAGGAATTCCGTTTTTTTTGTCGAAGATAGGGAAAGTAATAGTAAAGAGAATTTACTAGCAGGAGGTCAACTTATGGAAGTGATTTTGTATATTGCAGCCATTATCGCTGCAATCGGTATTTTAATTTTATGTGTGAGCGTAGGTATGACATTATTTTCGCTCAAGTCCATCTTAAACAGCTTAGCTGGGACATTATCAGGAATTGAAGGACAAATGGAAGGGATTACACGAGAAACAACGTCCTTATTAACGAAAACAAATAGCTTAGCAGAAGATATTCAACATAAATCTGAACAATTAAACTCAGTTGTTCAAGCTGTCAAAGGTATTGGTGATTCTGTCAATGGTTTAAATAATTCTGTGCAGCAAATTACTTCTTCTGTTTCTAAAAGTGTAGAACAAAATGAAGAAAAAATTGCACAAGTAGTACAATGGAGTAATGTGGCAATGGGTATTGCTGATAAATGGAAGAAGCGCAAAATTATTGAGCAAGAAACTGTATCTGAAGATATGTATGGCTTTGAAACGGTTCAAGTAGAAAAGCCAAAAAGAAAATGGGGTCGTAAAAAGTGATAATTATTCAGATGAGTACACGATACTGACTGAATAAAAATAAAGTCTTAGACATAAGTTGAACATGCATCTGTAAAAAGTGGATGGACAACCTGTTTAGACAAATTTGATAATATGATGGGGAGGAATTGTTGCATGACAACTCAAAAGCCAAATTTTAATGAAGTAAAGGAAAAACAGCTTGAAAGTTCATTGCCTCAGCTTTATCATCCGCAAGACTCGATTTATGAAGAGGAGCGTGTAAACATGAAAGATTTTGTGATTGGCGCATTAGTTGGAGGAATCGTAGGTGCTGCTGCAGGTCTACTGTTAGCTCCAAAATCAGGGAAAGATTTACTTAGCGATGTGGCTGTACAAGCTGTTCATTTAAAAGATAAGAGTGCAGACTTCTCGACAACTGCAAAAGATAAAACAGCTCAACTTTCTAAACAAATTCAAGAACAATCTACACAATTAGTGGAGAAAGTAAAAACACTAAAAACGGCAAAAGCGCCGACTGTTTTTGATGATGGTACGGTTTCCTTTGAAGGTGAAGAACCATTAGGGGATTTTATTCCAAATGAGGAAGTAAAAGCCGAAGAGTCAAAAGACAAAACAAAAGACTCAAATGAAGAAGTACGTGCATAATGCATAACGAAAAGGGATACGTTACATGGTAATCGTGTAACGTATCCCTTTTTTTTAAATGATAGGTGTTTCTGCTAAAAGAATTTCAAGTTGATCACCACCAAAAATTTCCATATCAAAACTTGCAGGTTGACCATTTCTTAAAATCGTGAAATTTCCTTTGAATGCACTTGGGAGTTGCCAATTTGAAAAGCGAAATACATCTTGATAAATCCAACGACTGCGATCCTTTTCTGTAAATAAAACAGTTGCTCCATTCGGCACAGTCGATTGAGGAGATACAACGATTTGATTGACCAGCGCTTCATGCACTGTTTTGGAAAGCTCGACAACTTCATTTTGGAAATGGATGATGATTTTATCCTCCAGCAAGAGGTTCATTTGGTCTGCAATGCGTTGAACAGTTGGGAAAGACTGCTGCTGAAAGCTAATAATATCACCGTCTTGCACAGCATAATTCAATTTTGTAGTTTTCCCATTAATCGTTAATTGGGAAGAAAACTCTGGTAAAAATAATGGCTGACCATCTACTTGAATTGTATAAGACTCAAATTGCTTTAATAAATGCCAATTGTTTGTGATTTTAAAAATTTCTTCAATGGTTTCTGCTATATCAAAAACAACACTATCACGATCATTTAAACAGGTGTCAAGGGACGCGGGTGAATTATTGACAGTAATTTTGGGCTCGATCACATATTTCGTATTTTGGATAGTAATTGTCTTGATAGCAGCACTATCAATCAGATCTCTCACAGTAACTGTGGCTGGCTGACCATCTTGCCCCTCAACTAACTGAATTGCATCGCCTGTTTTAATTAGCGTTTTCGTCGATGCCTGTTGTCCGTTCACTAATATTTCGGCCGGCTGTCCATGGCCACCTGGAATGAATATATCTTGTCCATTGACACTGATAGATAAACCATGGCCAGGTTTTCCATACAATTGTTTAGCTCGGATATTAGCTGCTAAGAAAGCATCAGCAACAGTCATTTCCTTTAGCTCAAAAAGACGGACAACCTGATTATTTACCGTTAAACTCATATATTGGATGGGCATTTTTTTAGCGGCAATTGCAATACCAATTGGCGTAACTAATTCTGGTGATGCTTTTATATGCTCTTCCTTTGTGAGGTTTTGGATAGCATCAATACCTCGCACAGCTATTCGGTTTGCTGGTAAATCAAGAACAAGTCCAAGCTCCATTGTTAGGTTTGGAGTTAAGCTACCTCCACCAACAAGCATAACGGCTTTAGGAGCTACTCGATTATTGAGTCTTAAAATTTCTTCCCCAATGGACTTAGCAAGCTGCTTCACGGCAGGTTCAATTGCTAATAAAACTTCATCTTTTGGGTAATACTGATCAAAGCCAAGAATATCTTGAATCAATATCTCCTCTTCCGTTTGAAGCTGACGTTTTGCCCCTTCGGCAACAGGGAAGTCGAGTAAATAATGGTCACTTAAAGCCTCTGTTATTTCATCGCCGGCTGTTGGAACCATGCCATAGGCCACAACAGTACTTTTATCCGTAATGGCAATATCAGAAGTACCTGCACCTATATCGACAAGAGCAACGTTTAAACGACGCATAGTTGGAGGGATGAGGACATTAATAGCTGCAATAGGTTCTAATGTCAAAGCTTCCATCTCTAAATCCGCCCGTTTTAGAGCAGCAATAAGTGATTCGACTACAACACGGGGTAGGAAGGTAGCAATTACTTCAATTTGTGCCTCATCACCCTGCTGATCCAACAGACTGCCAATTTCTTCGCCGTCCAAGCGATAATAGAGGACAGAATAGCCTACACAATAATAGTGGCTTATTTTTGCATCCTCTTTATGTTGTAAAAGTTGTTGTTGGGCTTGTTGAACAGCTTGAAGCTCTAAGCGACTAATATCTTCTTCTGTAAAAATAGGACGATTACGTATATTAATCGTCACGCTAGCTTGCTCGGTTTTCAAAGATCGGCCTGCTGCTGCAACACTTACCTTTGTAAGCGGGCCGTGTTTCTCTTCAAGTTCGTATTTAATTTCATTAATTAATTCTGCCACATACATGACATTATGTATTTGACCATCAACCATGGCACGTTCTTTATGTTCTTTAACTAATATATCTTCCACATGGAAATGGTCATTTTCTTCTTGAAGAATAATCCCGACCACCGACCGTGTACCAATATCAAGTGCGAATAATTTAGAACTCAATGTAATCGCTTCCTTTCGCGTTATATCTCAATTTAATTTAGCGAGTTGAAGCGCTAAATTAAAAATGCGTGACATTCTGAACAACATTGATTATAATATTGCTATTATCTAAAAATGTAACATACATTTCAGAGTTCTGAAAGTGTCTGTCATGAGGAGAGGAGCAAGAAAGCATGAGCCAAAAAGATTTAGAAAGCTTACGTAGTCAAATCGACGACTTGAACTTAGAAATTCTTCGTCTTATTAACGAACGTGCAGCTGTAGTAGATGAAATCGGTAAAATTAAAGAAAAACAAGGTGTAAATCGCTATGATCCACTGCGTGAAAGACACATGCTTGATCTTATTAAAGAACACAATCAAGGTCCATTAAACCAAATGACGGTAGATTATATATTTAAACAAATCTTTAAAACAGCTTTAAAACAACTTGAAGCTGATAAGAAGAAGGAGTTACTTGTATCTCGTAAGAAGAAATCTGAAGATACGGTAATTAATATCAATGGTGAATTAATTGGACAAGGGAAGCCATCTTTTGTATTCGGTCCTTGTGCAGTTGAATCTTATGAGCAAGTAGCTGCAGTAGCAGCTTCTATTAAAGCAAAAGGTGAAAAGTTAATTCGTGGTGGTGCTTATAAACCACGTACTTCTCCATATGACTTCCAAGGTCTTGGATTAGAAGGTTTAAAAATCTTAAAACGTGTGTCTGAGGAATTTGGTTTAGGTGTTATTACTGAGATTGTGACACCAGGTCATTTAGAGGAAGCATTAGATTATATTGATGTGATTCAAATCGGTGCACGAAATATGCAAAACTTTGAATTATTAAAAGCAGCCGGTGCAACTAATAAACCAGTTCTACTAAAACGAGGCTTAGCTGCAACAATTGATGAATTCATCCATGCAGCAGAATACATTATGTCTAAAGGAAATGAAAATATTATCCTTTGTGAACGTGGTATTCGTACTTATGAAAAAGCAACTCGTAATACGTTAGATATTTCTGCTGTACCAATATTAAAACAAGAAACGCATTTGCCTGTATTCGTAGATGTTACACACTCAACAGGGCGTCGTGATTTATTGTTACCATGTGCAAAAGCAGCCATTGCAATCGGTGCTGATGGCGTCATGGCAGAAGTGCATCCAGATCCATCTGTAGCACTTTCTGATTCACAACAACAAATGGACATCCCAACATTCGATGCATTCTATGAAACACTACAAAAATTCATGAAAAATCATGAAATTCATGCTTAATTGTTAACAGCAAACACCGCTTGCTTACTTTGGCAGGCGGTGTTTGTTATATCGTGACAAAATAATGTCTAGAATAGGACTATTAGTACTTGGTTTTTACGTAGTTCTTCTTGAAAATAATATGAAAATTATCGTATGATAAGGCTATAATAGGAAAAAAGGGAGGCACGTACGATGACTGTTACAATTTATGATGTTGCAAGAGAAGCGAATGTTTCCATGGCAACGGTCTCTCGTGTAGTCAATGGTAATCAAAACGTAAAACCAGCAACACGAAAAAAAGTACTAGAAGTAATTGAACGATTAGAATACCGTCCAAACGCAGTAGCGCGCGGTTTAGCAAGTAAGAAAACAACAACAGTTGGCGTGATTATCCCAGATATTGCAAACAATGTTTATGCGGAGCTGGCTCGTGGTGTAGAGGATATAGCCACAATGTACCGTTATAATATTATTTTAGCCAACTCAGATCAACATGAAGATAAAGAGTTACAGTTACTTGATACTATGCTCGGAAAACAAGTAGATGGTATTGTGATGATGAGCGATGAAGTAACAGAAAAAATGCAACAAACAATGGATCATTCACCAGTTCCAATTGTGCTTGCGGGTTCTGTAGATGAATCGCAGACAATTGCTACTGTAAATATTGATTATTTCCAAGCTGCTTATGAAGCGATATCTTTACTGATCCAAAACGGCCACACACGCATTGGTTTCGTGACTGGCCCACTTTCGTATACAATTAACGGAAAATTCAAGCTAGCAGCCTATAAGAAAGCATTACAGGATGCTGGTTTGCCAATAGATGAAGCATTAATTGCTGCTGAAGAGTCTAGCTATGACATGGGTTTAGAAGCTTGGGAGATTTTATCTGCGCTTGAACATTCACCGACAGCCTATTTTGCAGGCAGTGATGAATTGGCGATTGGTTTAATTCATGGCGCACAGGACGCTGGTAAGAATGTTCCAGAGGATATCGAAGTGATTAGCTTTGAGAATTCAAAGCTGGCACGAATGGTTCGTCCACAACTAACAAGTGTCGCGTTACCACTTTACGATATTGGTGCAGTTGCTATGCGCTTGCTCACTAAATTGATGAGTAAGGAGCCTGTCGAGGATGAGGCAGTAATTTTACCACACCGTATTGAACATCGACAATCTGTCAAAAGTAAATAATGATTGGTAACACGTAAATCTTATAGGAGATTTGCGTGTTTTTTAATAAACAGATTAAAAAGGAGCGGGTAGCACAGTAGCAAAGTTTTATCAATGGGAAGGGGTACGATAAAATCATCAAAGTGAAGGATGGGGGGGCTGTGTCATCGTTCCAATGAAAAAACCTCACGTAAATCGTGAGGCAAAGAGTTAATCCCGTTTTTCATTTCGAATAATATGTAGCGCTTTTGCTAACATTTGACCATTTTTTTCTTCTATTTCGGCCTTACGTGGAATGGGCTCATATAAAGGATTCGGGTCCTCCCAAGTTGGAATAAAAGGAACAGGCGCTTCTGGTTGCCAACGGTCAAGCCATGCTTGTGGGAGAGGCCCTGTTGGTACTGCTTGATCAGTCATTTCTAACCATAGCATGGACCAAGCGCGAGGAACTACCCGCCATATATCATAGCCACCACCACCTACCGCAATCCACTTACCATCACAATATTCATGGGCTAATCGGTGTGCAAGTTTTGGAATTTCGCGATATATATTCATAGTGCCATGTAAGTGTGTCAATGGGTCAAAATAGTGAGCATCAGCACCATTTTGTGTTAACACAACATCTGGCTTGAAATATTCGAAGACCTCTCGCATTGACCGTTCATAGATCTCTAGGAAACTTTCATCCTCTGTAAAGGCATCCATAGGGAAATTAAAGGAGGTACCGTAACCTTGCCCATTCCCTCGTTCAGTAATATTTCCTGTTCCAGGGAAAAGATAGCGACCTGTTTCATGAATGGACAATGTACAAACATTTGGATCTTCATAAAAGCTCCATTGTACACCATCTCCATGATGTGCATCTGTATCGACATAAAGTACACGGGCATTATATCTTTCCTGCAAGTAACGAATAGCAACTGTACTATCATTGTATATACAAAATCCTGATGCGCGACCACGAAAACCGTGGTGTAGTCCTCCTCCAAGGTTGAGGGCGTGCTCGGCCTTACCTTCCATTACATAATCCACAGCTGTTAACGTCCCGCCGACTAGTTGGGCACTTGCTTCATGCATATTTTCAAAAATGGGTGTGTCTTCTGTGCCGATACCATAGCTTTCACATTGGGCTACCGATAATTCACCATGACCTGCCCTTTTCACGATATCAATATACTTAGGATCATGGGCAAGCAGTAACTCTTCTTCTGTTGCAACACGTGCTGGAATAATATCTACATCATCGAGAGCATCAATATTTTTTAGTAAATCCATAGTTAGCGTCAAGCGTTTATGATTGAAAGGATGTGTGTCTGAAAATTTATATCCGAGTTGTTCTGGCGAGTAAACGAATACGGCCTTTTTCATTATAATGAAACACCTGGTAAATTCGGCCATAGTACATCAAAACCCTCTTTGCGAAGATCTTCAATCATGGCTAAAGGATTCAGTGTTTTTACTCGGACACTTAAAATTTTATTGTGTGTATTTTCAGAGTCGGGGTAAACTAAGACGCTTTGGACATTGGCATGATGATGATGAAATATCTTTGTTATTTCAAATAAAACACCTGGCGTGTCAGCTACTCGAATTTCGATTTTTGAGCCAGGCTCCGTAGCACCGGTCAGCTCTATATATGTATAGAGTAAATCCGTTGTGGTAACAATCCCTACTAATTTCCCTCCAGATACAATAGGTAAACAACCTACTTTAGATTCATAAAAGGTAAGAGCAACCTCTTCGACGAAATCGAGTGGATGACCAACAAGCGGGTCCTTCACCATTATTTCTTCCACTTTTGCATGAAAAATAGGAGAATTGGGTTCATCTTGTAAAGAGGAAGGCAAGACTTCTTTAATATCCCGTTCTGTTATCACTCCTAGAACGTGACGTTCCTCATCTACAACGGGTAAATGGCGAACCTTTTTTTCACGCATTAGCTTTAGCGCTTCCAACACTGTATTGGTAGGAGCTAATGTGTAAGGCTTATCATTCATAATTTCTTCTACGATCATATATGCATCCCCTTTGTTTTGGTTTTAATACATGAAACGATTTCTAAAACGAAGCCTATCAAATCTTTCAATTGTCTCAGGAGGAACACGTTTGCCCTCGCGCGCCATTAGACAATTTGCTGGGTGTGATGTAATTTCAGGATCATCCGTAGCGAAATATTCGAACCCGACAGAGCTCATCATTTTCTCCATCATTTTGCGATAGTCCCATACATTTAAGCCAGTCCCCTTTAAATCCCAATGCCAATAATATTCGGTAGTAATCACCAGATAATCTTCCATTTCATCTCCCATAAATGAAACGGCAAGCAATGCCTTTCCTGCACCGGTCCCACGGTAGTCGGGAATGACTTCAATAGCGCCTAATTCAATCATGTCATCAATTCGGTCCTCTGCCCATCGTTCAAGTGGATCAGGATAAAGATAGGTAACATAACCTACGACAATATCCTCGTTTCGAATAATAACAATACGCCCTTCTGGAAGCCCTGCAATTTCTATAATGGCTTGTTGTTGCTGTTTTGGAGGTCTAAAGGCAACCAAGCCTTCATGGAAAGAATATGTAGCTAATTTTTCTGGAGGAACAGGTCCTTCCACATACACAGTCCCATGCTTAGTTTCCTTTTTGGCAGAAAAAAAAGTTTTTTTATGTTCCATAATGACACCACCTGAGTTTAATAATTCCATTATAGCTGATTTCTTGCGTAAAAACGCTTATTTTTGCAAAATATACCTGTATTTTTAGAAAAATAAAAATATTAAGACAATCTATTCGAATTCGTGTAAAATATAATTATATTGCTTCTGTTATTTAACAGATAAAAGTAGTGTAAATAAGAATTATAACGTTATAAACGCAGTAAACTGTTATATAACAAAGGCTACATAATGAAATTGCTTAGAGGGGAAATCTAATATTTCAGCAGAGGGGATTGTTGAAAGTAACAAATTAGTAGTCTGAAGCAAAAGCAAAGAAAGGGGTAGTTTCATGGGGATGAAAATGAAGGAGAAGTTAACGGCTTTATCTGGTCAGCACCATTTAACGAATTATGAGGAAGTGTCAAAGTCTCATAATTGGGCTGATACGGAAAAAGCATTTAGCTGGTATGAAACAGGTTTAGTGAATATGGCGTATGAGGTAATTGATCGCCATACAGAAACGCATCGTAAAAATAAAGTTGCTCTTTATTTTAATGATGGTAAACGTAAAGAGGCGTATTCATTTAATGAAATGAAAAGGTTAACAAATAAGGCAGCCAACGTTTTTAAAACGGCTACTAATCTACAAAAAGGTGATCGATTATTTATTTTTATGCCACGTTCTCCTGAGCTTTATTTTTCATTATTAGGTGCGTTGAAAATGGGTGTTATTGTTGGACCATTGTTTGAAGCGTTTATGGAAGGGGCTGTGTATGATCGATTGGCAGATAGTGAGGCGAAAGTATTAGTTACTACACCAGCGTTACTTGAACGAGTGCCTTTAGCCAAATTACCTAATTTAGAGCATGTTTTTTTAGTAGGTGAAGATATTGAGGAAACGTCTCAAATTTTAGACTTAAATCAACGATTAAAAGTGGCTTCAGCTCAGTTTGATATAGAATGGGTAGATCGAGAAGATGGAATGATACTTCATTATACCTCTGGATCAACAGGTGCTCCAAAAGGAGTACTACATGTTCATAATGCAATGCTTCAACAATACCAATCTACTCAATGGGTTCTGGATTTACGCGAGGATGATATTTATTGGTGTACTGCTGATCCGGGATGGGTGACAGGAACAGCTTATGGTATTTTTGGACCGTGGTTAAATGGCGTGACAATGGTGATTGTTGGTGGTAGATTCTCTCCGCAAGCATGGTATCAAGCCATTGAGGATTATAGTGTAACTGTTTGGTATAGTGCACCAACAGCGTTCCGTATGCTAATGGGGGCAGGTAGTGGCTTGCTTGAAAGCTATGATTTATCTTCTTTACGACATGTGCTATCTGTCGGAGAACCATTAAACCCTGAAGTTATTCGCTGGGGAGTGGAAGAATTAGGCCATCGTATTCATGATACATGGTGGATGACAGAAACAGGAGCTCACATGATTTGTAACTATCCTTCGATGGATATTAAGCCAGGATCTATGGGAAAACCTCTTCCTGGTATTCACGCGACGATTGTGGATGATTCTGGCAACGAAGTACCTCCATTTACGATGGGAAATCTAGCTATACAACGGGGTTGGCCAGCCATGATGCGTCAAATTTGGGGAAATCCTGAGCGCTATGAATCTTATTTCTTAAAAGGGGAATGGTATGTATCTGGAGATTCTGCTTATATGGACGATGACGGTTACTTCTGGTTCCAAGGCCGAGTGGATGATGTCATTATGACAGCTGGTGAGCGTGTAGGGCCATTCGAAGTGGAAAGCAAATTATTGGAGCACCCTGATATTATTGAAGCAGGAGTCATTGGGAAGCCAGACCCGGTACGAGGAGAAATCATAAAAGCCTTTGTATCTTTACGAGAAGGTGTTGAACCTTCCGATACATTGATTGAAGAGATAAGAGATTTTGTCAAGAAAGGTTTATCAGCTCATGCAGCACCACGTGAAATTGAATTTAAGGAAAAACTGCCTAAAACACGCAGTGGTAAGATCATGCGTCGTGTGTTAAAGGCCTGGGAGCTAAATTTACCAGCGGGTGACTTATCAACGATGGAAGACTGATCGAATAGTGAATGACATCAATTGATATTTATACAACATATGCATAAAAGGAAGGCAAGGATTCATTCGGTCAACGAAAGGATTCTTGCCTTCTTTTTTCTGATTTTACAATGCTGAAGAGGCGTTTTAAAGGACATATACTATATATGAAAAAAATATAGTATTAAATAAAAATTCAGTTGACTTAATATTTATGCAGACGTATACTATTTTTAACTTATTTTAGAGGTGAGTGCATTGAAAGTAGGAATTGTTGGAGCAACAGGTTATGGTGGGTTAGAGCTTATTCGGTTTTTACATAATCATCCGGCTGTAGATCAGCTAGTATTATTTACTTCCTCAGAGGAAGGGGTTCTTTTTTCTTCAAAGTTTGGTCATCTTATTACGATTGTTGATAGGCCGTTACAAAAAATAGAGGTAGACACTTTAGAAAAATTCGATGTAGTTTTTACTAGTACACCTTCTGGCGTAACAAGTAAGCTATTACCCTCATTGGTTGGCAAGGGTCCAAAATTAATAGATCTATCTGGTGATTTCCGGTTAAAAAACCTAGCAAGCTATGAAGAATGGTATGGCAAAAAAGCAGCACCATTCAATATTGTTCAGCAAAGTGTTTATGGTTTAACTGAATGGAATTCAGAGCATATACGGCAAGCCACACTTATTGCTAATCCAGGTTGTTACCCAACGGCAGTTTTATTATCGTTACTGCCACTAATTAAAGAGGGATTAATCGATCCGAGCTTTTTAGTGATTGATGCTAAAAGTGGCATTTCAGGAGCTGGCAATAAGCCATCACAAACGACTCATTTCAGTGAGACGAATGAGAACTTCTCTATCTATAAAGTAAATACACATCAACATATACCCGAAATAGAACAGGCTTTATCCATGTTTGCTCATGTAGATACAAACATCACTTTCAACACCCATTTAGTACCAATGACACGAGGGATTTTAGCGACAACCTATGCCCCTGTAATGTCAGGGGTTACAGAGGCACAGTTAGTTGCTTGCTTACAGGCGGCCTATGAAAAACATCCATTTGTTCGAATAGTTACCGATGCTACTAGTTTAGGGACAAATCGTGTCAAGGGATCCAACTATTGCGATATTTTGGTAAAAGTAGATTCTCGTACAAATCGTGCCACGATTGTTAGTGTGATTGACAATCTAGTCAAAGGAGCGGCAGGGCAAGCTATCCAAAATATGAATGTGCAATTTGACTTACCACAAACGACAGGACTTGATGTCGTACCGTTCTTTATTTAACAGCTCACCCGTGCTGTTTGATAAATAAATAAGGAGGAATTATAGATGACAGTTACTACTTCAACAAATGTAATGAAAAAATTATCAAGTAAAAATATCGTTTCACCAAAAGGCTTTAAGGCTGCGGGGTTACACTGCGGTTTAAAACATAAGAAGAAAGATTTAGCGCTTTTAGTAAGTGAGGTACCAGCAAGTGTTGCTGGTGTTTTTACAACGAATTCTGTTCAAGCGGCGCCATTAAAAGTAACAAAGGAAGTTGTTTACACAACAAAAAAAATGCAGGCGATGATCGTGAATTCGGGCAATGCAAATGCATGCACAGGAAAGCAAGGTGTCAAGGATGCACAAACAATGCAGGCACTGGCGGCTGAAAAATTGGGAATTGCGCCTAATTTGGTGGGAGTTTGTTCAACGGGTGTCATCGGTGAAATGATGAAATTAGAGCCAATAGTCGATGGTATTCAACAGCTAGATCCAAAGGACAATTTAGAAAGTGCCATCGATTTTGCACAGGCTATTTTGACAACAGATACTGTTATGAAAAACACAAGCTATAGTACAACTGTAGATGGTAAGGAAGTTATTATTGCGGGCGTTGCAAAAGGATCAGGTATGATAGAACCAAATATGGCGACAATGCTAGGCTTTATTACGACAGATGCCAATATTCAATCAGATATATTACAAAGTATATTATCTGACATTACGAATCTCACATTTAACGCCATTACAGTAGATGGGGATACGTCAACAAACGACACAGTTGTTGTAATGGCGAATGGTTTCGCAGGAAATAATTCTTTAACGCCTGAGCATCCAGATTGGTCTAATTTTTATCACACATTGAAAACAGTAGCAGAAGACTTAGCGAAAATGATTGCGAAAGATGGAGAGGGCGCAACGAAGCTTATTGAGGTTGAAGTTGAAGGTGCCATTTCGGACGAGGAAGCACGTAAAATTGCTAAAACAGTAGTGGGTTCACCACTTGTGAAGACTGCAGTATTTGGCTGTGATGCGAACTGGGGACGAATTATTGCGGCTGTAGGATATAGTGGTGCCACTGTAGATCCAGATAAAATTACTATTCAAATTGGTGGCGCTACAATGGTGGAAAATGGAGAACCAATTCCTTTTTCAGAGGATGAATTAATTCAAATTTTAAAAATGCATGAAGTAAAAATCTATGTGTCTCTTGGTATGGGTGAGGGTAAGGGGCATGCCTGGGGATGTGACTTAACGTATGACTACGTCCAAATCAATGCATCATACCGCTCATAAACGGATAGTGATAAAGCTTGGGGGCAGTACACTGGAAGGTTTAAATGAAGCTTTTTTTGATAATTTTAAAAAGCTTCAAGAAAGTGGTGCAGAGCTTATTATTACTCATGGCGGTGGTCCAGCTATTAATCGTGCATTAGCTGCTCAAGGAATAGAAACACATACATTAAATGGTATACGTATTACAAATGAAGCAGCTATGGAGGTTGTACAATCAACATTAATTGGGCAAGTGAATCCTGCTTTAGTTCACGAATTAGCAAATGCTGGTATCCCCGCCATTGGGCTAAATGGCTTTGATGGTCAGTTGATGGTCGGAGATTATTTAGATAAAGAGATTTATGGTTTTGTTGGAGCAGTAAAGGCCATCAATACACCATTACTCGAGGCTTTATTGAAAATAGGTGTTGTACCTGTTATTGCTTGTGTCGGAGCAAGTGAAGCAGGTCAGGCTTTAAATATTAACGGTGATACAGTAGCAAGTGAAATGGCATTAGCTTTAGGGGCAGATAGCTTATTACTCGTAACAGATGTGAGTGGTATTCGAATTCAAGATGAATATCAAACAATGGCAACACCATCTCTTATTAATCAATGGACAGAACAAGGGCATATATACGGGGGAATGATTCCGAAAGTACAAGGGGCTATCAATTGTTTATATGCAGGTATACCTTCTGTGCAAATAGTAGGAGAGACATTGATTGGTACAACGATTGTAGCTTCCAGTAAACTTCATTCTTCCTAGTGTTCTAATAAGATAACGTTAAAAGTATAGATGTTGAAAGAAGACCATTTCAAATGATAGCGGAGATGATTACATGAGTGCTTTATTCGGGAACTACGGTAAACGACGTGCGCAAATTGTCAAAGGACAGGGGACCGTTGTTGAAGATTCTACAGGGAAACAATATTTAGATTTTACTAGTGGTATTGCAGTAGTGAGTCTTGGGCATGCCCATCCAGCCATCGTGCAGGCACTGCAAGAGCAGAGTGAAAAGCTATGGCATATATCGAACCTTTTCGATATTTCTGGTCAAGAGAAGGTTGCACAAAAATTAATTGCTAATACGCATTTTGCACATGCCTTTTTCTGTAATAGTGGAGCGGAGGCAAATGAAGCAGCCATTAAATTAGCACGGAAACATACGGGGAAAAATCACATTATTACTTTCGAAAAATCATTCCATGGTCGCACATTCGGAGCAATGTCTGCAACAGGTCAAGGCAAAATCCATAACGGCTTTGGACCACTCGTTGAAAAATTTACTATTTTGCCTTTCAATAATGTTGCTGCACTAGAAGCTATTATTGATGACTCAGTGGCAGCTATTATGCTGGAGATGATTCAAGGCGAAGGTGGTGTTAATCGTGTATCCTCAGAATTCGCTGCGGCCATAGCGAAAGCATGTGATGACAAAGGGATATTACTAATTATTGATGAGGTGCAAACAGGAATAGGAAGGACAGGAACACGCTATGCCTTTGAGCAAACTGTGTTAAAGCCACATATTATGACATTGGCAAAAGGATTAGGCGGTGGCTTCCCTGTGGGGGCGATGCTAGGGACTGCCGAGCTTTATGCAACATTTAGTCCAGGTACACATGGTACAACATTTGGTGGCAATCCTCTTGCAATGAATGTAGCTCAAGCCGTTTTAAGTCATGTTTTTGAGCCGGCATTCTTACAGCAGGTACAAGAATTGTCAGCCTATTTTGTCACACAACTAAAAGTGCATTTACCTTCTACCTATACCATTCAAGGACAGGGCTTATTGCTTGGGATTAGCTGTGGTGAAACTGAAGTAGCAACGTATATCACAGCAGCTGAGGAGAAAGGTCTCTTGTTAGTGAGCGCAGGACCGAATGTAATTCGACTATTGCCACCATTAACTGTAACGAAGGAAGAGATTGACGATGCAGTGGCCATTTTAAAGACAATATTACATTAAACCAAAGACAAAGAATCTGCTGGTCATCTAGCAAATTCTTTGTCTTTCACTTTTATTGAAGTTGTTTTACTAACGTCTCTACTAACTTTGGCAGCCAGTCATGAAGCTGACTAAATGTAAATCCTGCTTTTTCTGCTTTGGCATTCGTCATATACCAGTCGGCAGGTACCCCATATGGTGATTGCGATTCATCATCGCCGCCAACAAGTGAAATTTTTGCACGCTTTCCACTTGCTTCTTCAATCAATGCAAAGAGTTCTTTCAATGAAATGGCACCAGATGCTGTAGCATTGTAGGGACCTTCTATAGGAGTAACCCCTGCAAAATATAAAAATGCAGCTGCTTCCTCATCTGTAATATAGCTCATCTGTGCATCAATGTTTGGTAATGTGATTGGCTGATCATGTAAAATACGTTCAACATGAAAATGTAAACGACGTGTATAGTCATGTTCACCCATGACAATTGGAAAACGCACGGCAACAACTGGGAATGAAGCTTCTTTAAATAATACAGCCTCTGCTTGTCGTTTTCCTTCCCCGTAGGAAAATTCAACCTTCTCTCCCATGCGAATTTGATAAAGGTAAGGGTTAAAATCTTCTTCATTTTTCATTTTGCCATCTACTTCATAGGTTGAAAGAGTAGAAGTAAAGACAAGCTTTTTAGTTTTTTCTTGTAAAAGCTCACAAATGACCTGTGCCTCGTTAGGAGAATAGCAAATATTATCATAGACAATATCCCATGTTGTATTTGCTAGAGCAGTTGCTAATGCATCACGATCATCCCGGTCAACAACTAATTGTTTGACACTTGTACCAAAAGGATTGCCACTTTGACCGCGTGTTAAAATCGTTACATTATGTCCATTCTCAATGCAAAGTTCCACTAGCTTTTTTCCGAAAAAACGTGTGCCCCCTAAAACTAATATGTTCATATTTTTCCACTCCTTCAAAATAGTAGTCTTCTTAATAATGACAAAAAAACAGACTTACTACAAATCAAAAGTGAAATGTAGTAAGTCTGTTTGACCCGGAAACGAAATAGATTATCGCCTTGACGTATCAGGAGGAGTGGTGTTGCCATTATCTCCTCCGTTTGAGCCATCTCCAGGCTGGCCAGAGCCATTGCCATCAGATCCATTACCATTGCTGGAGCCGTCGCCATTGCCATCAGAGCCTTCGCCGTTATTGGAGCCATTGCCATTGTTGCCAGAGCCATTACCGTTACCAGACCCATTGCCATTACCGGACCCATTGCCATTACCGGACCCATTACCATTGTTCGAACCGTTGCCATTATTACCGGACCCATTACCATTTGTAGGCGGTGTTGTAGGTGGAATTGTCTCTTGACCATTATCCTCAGGGTCAGGTTCATTATCGCTACCACCAGTAGAAGCTACATTAGAATGTGGTGATGTTAAGCCTGTTATATCTACAGCCACTACAACATAGGCTTGTCCACTAGCGACAGTCACACTTTGTGTAGACTCAAGTACGGAAGTCACAAGTGTGTTGCCACCATCTGTAACATTATAAATTCGATAACCAACTACATCGTTTGATGACCCAGTCCAAGATAATGTTGAGCCATTTACGGATGCTGTTACTGCTGCAGGTGCACTTCCATCTGCAGGGAAATCAACCGCTGAAACAGATGAATTCGATAAAGTAGAATTCTGTGGTAATAAACTTGCCGGGTTACCGCCAAGACGGCCTAACATGCGTTTAATAAACGCTTGATTAATACCTGCACCACCTGATTTGACAAATTCTGCTGGTGTACTTGGTAAAGCGTTATATGTTTTTCCTTTAATCGTTACAACACTTGAAGCAGCTAAACTATCATCTGGTTGTGATGGTAAAAATACTTTCGCATTAAATAAGTCTGAACGGACTAGGCCTGCGTCTGCACATGCCGCAGAAGGAGCCATACCAGAAATACCACAGAACGAAGCAGTCACAACATTTTTAGGTGCCTTGAAGCTTGTTGGTGGATCGATAAACTCAGGGGCCACATCGTAAACGGAATTCATTAAAGTACCCCATAGTTTATTGACACGAACGCTTGGCTGTTGGTACGTATTGTTAAATGCGTACAATGTACGAGGTTGATCGTAACCCATCCAAACACCTAGAGATACATTTGGATTATAACCAACTAACCAAACATCCTTATACTCTTGGGAAGTCCCTGTTTTTGCAGCGAAATCAGAAGAGAATTTTAATGTATTACGAGCAAGAGTTCCTGTTCCTTTTGTTAATACGTCACGTAGCATATCCGTCACAATATAGGATGTTTCTGGACTGAATACTTGGACAGGTTCTACTTCGTGTTTGTAAATAATATTTCCTTCTTGATCTTCAATTCGATCAATCATATAAGCATCAACGAATTGACCACCATTTGCAAAAGTAGCAAAGGCATTTGTATTTTCTTCCACTGTAGTTCCTTCACTTAAAGCACCGATACCAGTTGCAAGGTTAGTGAAATCATCTGGATGTAATTTTGTGAATCCCATTTTTACTAATAGATCAGCAGGGCGTTTATTAATAATATCATTATATAAACGTAGTGCTGATATATTTTGAGAGTCTGCTAAAGCCTCACGTGCAGGAATAAGTCCTCGTTCATCACTAGTAATATAGTTACTTGGACTCCATGAACCAATCGAGAATTTTACGTCAACGAGTGGGCTACCTGCACCGATTACACCATATTCAATAGCAGGTGCATAAACAAGTAATGGTTTCATCGTAGAACCATTTGAACGAAAAGCTTGTGTTGCATGGTTAACTTGTGTTGTATTAAAGTCACGACCACCTACAAAGCTTAAAATTCGACCAGTAGTATTTTCCATTAAAATACTACCCACTTGTACCGGCATTTCAACATCAATTTCTTCACCAGTTACAGGGTCTTTTCCTTTTCCAGTATACGTATGGCCGTAATATTGGAAGTTCTGAGCTGCTTTTTGCATGGCATCATACATATCTTTGTTGATTGTTGAATAAATACGATAACCTTTTGAGCGAACATCACGATCGGCTAAGATTTTATATTTATCTTTTAATTTTTTTTCTGTTTTTAATCGCTCTGGATCAATACCATCATCTTCTGCTAGTTTTTCTGCAATAATATCTTTTGCGCGACTCTCAAGCTCATATGTAAGCCATGGATAACGATCCTCTGCGCGCATTTCTGGTCCACGGAAGTCAGCAGCAATATCATAGCCAAGTGCTTCTTTGTATTGCGCATCGTCAATGTAACCAGCTTCTTTCATACGATAAAGAACCGTTTTCATACGATCAATACCTGGTTTTAAAGCTTCCTCACTTTTTAGTTCACCTGTATTTGTAAAAGGTGTATAAGCAAATGGCGCCTGAGGAATACCAGCTAAATACGCTGCTTGCGGAAGTGATAAATCTTTAGCTTTCACACCAAAAATCCCTTCAGCAGCTGTTTCTACACCTGCGATATTTCGCCCTGAAGAGTTTCGACCGTATGGAATAATATTTAAATAAGCCTCTAATATTTCTTCCTTTGTCATAAAATGCTCTAAGCGCATCGCAAGTAAAATTTCCTTTGCTTTACGTTCGTAGGATACTTCGTTGGTTAATACTTGGTTTTTAATAAGTTGTTGCGTAAGAGTAGAACCACCAGTCTGTGTAGCAGAGTTCGTGACATCTTGTAATAACCCTCGTACAACCGCTTTTGGTACAATTCCGTTATGCTCACGGAAATATTCATCTTCTGTTGCAAGCACAGCATTCAGAACATCTGGTGCAACATTTTTAAGTGAAGTTTCACGGCGATCTAAATCTGTCCGTAATTTCCCAATGTAAATATCGTTGGCAAAATAAATTTCACTTGTTTCTTCATAGCTAAAAATTTGATCTCGCAACTCTTCTTTTGAGCGTAAAGGCTCTTCTTTTACAAGAGAAGCGAAATAACCAGCTCCTACTGAACCGACAAATACAGTGCCAACCAATGCAAAGACTAAAAATAGTAAAAATAAGTTCCAGGTAACGCTACCTGAAATACGTAATTTCTTCATCCATTTTTGTTCAAGTAATTCATCGATCTTTGCATTGATTTTTTCAATCCAATCTTTCAATGTATCGACCTCCTAAAATCTTGTTTATTATAGCACATATTGTTTTAGCTCGAACATAGTTATTGACTTTGAAATAGATTCGTATAGAATAATGTTTATAGTTTTCTAGTGATGAAGAGTTTGAAGTAGTTTCTATATTCCCTGTTTAGAGAGCCAGTGGTTGGTGAAAACTGGTCATAATGTAGAGACGAATTACGTGCTTGGAGCTTAGACGTGCGCGCCTGCGATAAAGGCGATTGAATGAAGTGGAAGGTGGATGACATCTTCAAGCCGGGTGGTACCGCGTTAATTTACAATTTAACGTCCCTGCATGCAATTGTTTGCGTGTAGGGGCTTTTTTTATCCAATTAATTTGTCCATACACGTAACGAACTTCAACCATTTTAGGAGGAATCAACATGACAAACGAATTATTACAAGATTTAGAATGGCGTGGGTTGCTATACCAACAAACTGATGCTGATGGCATGGCGAAACTATTAGAAGAACAATCTGTATCATTATACTGTGGTGTCGATCCAACAGCAGATTCTATGCATATTGGGCATATTGTTCCACTTTTAACACTACGTCGCTTCCAAAAAGCTGGTCATCGTCCAATTTTGCTTGTGGGTGGGGCGACAGGCATGATTGGAGATCCGTCAGGTCGTTCAGAAGAGCGTCAATTACAAACAGTGGAGCAAATCGATAAAAACGTCCAAGGCATTCGTGGTCAACTAGAACGCATTTTTGACTTTGCAGAAGATGGCAATGGTGCTCAGCTTGTGAACAATCGTGATTGGATTGGCAACATAAATACAATTGAATTTTTACGTGATTATGGGAAACTAATTAATGTTAACTACATGTTAGCGAAAGATACAATTGCTTCTCGTCTTGACACAGGGATATCTTTTACAGAGTTTGCTTATACATTAATTCAAGGGATTGATTACAATCATTTATACAATCACTACAATTGCCGTATTCAAGTAGGTGGCTCTGACCAGTGGGGGAATATAACAACGGGTTTAGAGGTTATTCGTAAGACGCATGAAGAAGAGACAAAAGCCTTTGGAATTACAATTCCATTAGTAACGAAAGCAGATGGTACAAAATTTGGTAAAACAGCTGGTGGTGCTGTCTGGTTAGATGGTCAGAAAACATCTCCGTATGAGTTCTACCAATTCTGGATCAATGCTGCTGATGCAGATGTCATCAAATACTTAAAAATCTTTACATTCCTTTCTCGTGAAGAAATTGAAGCATTAGCTGTCTCTGTAGAGGAAGAGCCACATTTACGTAAGGCTCAAAAAGCACTTGCTGAGGAAATGACACGATTAATTCATGGCCAAGAGGCATTAGAGCAAGCTATCCGTATCACGGGAGCTTTATTCTCAGGCGATTTAAAAGCACTTTCTGCAGAAGAAATGAAGGATGCTTTTAAAGATGTTCCTTCTATTGAAATGGCTAAAGAAGATAAAAATATTGTCGATCTTCTAGTGGAAGCAGGCATTTCATCATCGAAACGTCAGGCACGTGAGGACGTATCAAATGGTGCTATTAGTGTTAATGGTGAAAAGGTGACGGATTTAGAATATGTATTTAACTCAAAGGATCGTCTAGAGGATGCATTTAGCATTGTTCGTCGTGGTAAGAAAAAATATCATATGGTGAAGTTCGTGTAATTTCTATTATCTAAACAACATCCCCACAAATAGAGGGATGTTGTTTTTTTATTATAGAAAACTTGGGTATTTTAAATGTTCATATTGTTGTGGGTGCAATATTTTTGCAAGCTTTATAGCCCCTTCAATAAGACGAGGAGAAGGGCGACAATAAAGCCATTCCTCCATTACATGCAGCTGTTCCATTTTCACGGCATGTAGTTCACTAGCATGGGGACGCTTTAATAAGTTGGCAGGCTGTATACGCTCAAAAGCTACGCCAACCCAAGCCATCATGATATAGTCTGGTTTTCGTTTTACAACATCTGCCCAATCTGTTTGAACACTGGCTAGTTCTACATCCTGAAATAAATTAATTCCACCTGCAATAGCACTAATTTCTGTTAGCCAATTTATTTTTCCGGGTGTAAAAATTGGGTTGGGCCACCATTCCCAATATAGGGTAGGTTTCATCGCGATAGAGTGTGCAACAGATCGCATTTTTTCAATTGCTTGCAAATATTCTTTTGCGATTTCCTTGGCTCTTTCTTCTACATGACACGCTCTACCAAGTATGAGGAGATCTTGAGCAATTTCCTCTAACGAGTTGGCATTAAAAACAATATGAGGTATATTCCTTCTTTGTAATTCCTCGATGTTTTTTTCCATTCCAGGCACACTTAAAGAAGCAAGGACAAGGTCGGGCTGTAATGCTTCTAAAGCGTCGATATTAATAGATAAATCCGGGCCAAGCTGTGGCAAATCTTTAACGTATGAGGGCCAATCGGAGAAATCATCCACTCCAACAAGCTGGTCTGTCAGTCCTAAATAAGCGACAAGCTCCGTATTGCTTGGACAAATTGAGATTAAGCGCATATTGTTATCTCCTATTCTTTTTAAGAAAAGTATAGCGAGAGTTTCCATTATAAACAATGTGTGTACGTCTTTTCGTCATCTTTGAGCACATAAAAAAGTGGAGAAAATGCTTAGTTTTCTCCACTTTTTGTTTTCAAATATTAATTATGAAAGGGCAACAGCTTCAAGTGATTCTTCTTTTTTCGTAATAGGTCCCATTGCATTTGTAATAATTTGTTTAATCTCTTCTAGCGTTGCTTTACGAGGGTTTGTCTCAGCGCAAACATCTAACATCGCATTTTTTGCTAAGATTTCAATATCCTCGTCTTTTGCACCTAGTTCACGGAAGCCACTAGGAATATTTAAATCTTTTGATAGCTTTTCAATCGCTGTAATTGCTTTTTCAGCGGCATCTCGCTTACTTAATCCTTCCACATTTTCACCTAATAATTCAGCAATGCGGGCAAAGCGCTCAGTACGTGCTGTTACATTGAAGCGGCAAACGTGTGGTAATAAAATAGCATTACATACTCCATGAGGTAGGTTATAGTAGCCACCTAACTGATGAGCAATTGCATGGACATAGCCTAGCGAAGCATTATTAAAGGCCATACCTGCTAAAAATTGTGCATATACCATTTGCTCACGAGCCTCTAAATCAGCTCCATTTGCATAGGCACGTGGTAGGAATTCAGGAATCAGTTGAAGAACCTTTTCAGCACATGCATCAGTAATTGGTGTTGCATTTGTCGAAACAAATGATTCGATCGCATGTGTCAATGCATCAACACCAGTAGCTGCAGTTAGAGCAGGAGGTAAACCAATCATGAGCTCAGGGTCATTAATGGATAGTAACGGAGTCACATGTTTATCAACAATGGCCATTTTCACTTTACGTGCTGTATCTGTAATAATTGTGAAACGAGTCATTTCACTTGCAGTACCAGCAGTTGTATTAATCGCAATTAATGGCACCAGTGGATTTTGTGATTTGTCAACGCCTTCATAATCATGAATGCGTCCACCATTCGAAGCAATAAGTCCGATACCTTTTGCTGCATCGTGTGCACTACCTCCTCCAAGAGAAACAATGGAATCGCAGCTTTCAGCATGATATACTGCAACACCATCTTCAATATTTTGATCTGTTGGATTTGGTTCTGCTTTCGGGAAAATTGCTACATCAATTCCAGCAGCTGTAATGATGTTTGCAATTTGTTCTGAGAGACCTAATTTGTGTAAGCCCTCATCTGTTACGATTAATGTCTTTTTCACTTCTAAATCATTTAAGCGTTTACCAACTTCTTGAATTGCTCCAGGTCCAAATAAGTTTGTTTTCGGCATAACAAATTGCTTTAGAACGTCTGACATATTTCCAACCCCTTTTAAAAAATTATTATTGCTTGAATGATGGTGAACCACCTTTCGGAATTCATCGTATTCTATTTTTTGTAAAAGTTCAACTCGTATTTTTATTAAAATTGTTAATTTTGTTCGTGTTATTATTTTACAAAAAAGTTAAGTTGATAAAGGGGAGTATAGAAAGTAGTTTTGTATAGGAATATTGAATTTAATATGGTTTATAAAATATTTTACTATGAAAGTAAAATATATTTTTTGGAAAATGGTTCTATTTTAAGGAGTGGCTGAATAGTAAATAACTGATATTTTATTTTTAATATAATGGCAGTGATTATGTTATTTTGAAACGGTACAATTACTATTTCAAAGTACATAAAATTGTCACAATATGAAAGAGGAATAATTATTGTTGGTTATAGTTATTGAGGCAAAGCGTCTGTGCTAAAAGAGTAGTGGTTTTATTTTGAAGAAATTTATGGAAATAAAAGTTCTTGCATTAGGGTGGGATTATAGTTAGATAATCTAATTAAAAGGTGATTCAATGACAAAACTTAAGAAAACGTACACGAATGAAGATGATTTACCCATGTTAGGGATAGAGCCGTATATTGAACTGATTCAGACATCCTCTTCGAGCGATACAAATCAAGAAGATGCGAAATTGGGATTGATGTTGTTATGGTTAAGTGATTATGTTTTAGATGTAACAGACAATGAGTTAGCACCTTTTGGAATTACAGAAAGTAAATTAGACTTATTACTATTGCTGACACTACATGGATAGAGACGTGCGACTCCGTCGGCTTTAGCTCAACGGCTAGGAATTACGAGAGCATCAGCGACGTCAATGCTTGATTGGCTAGAAAAGAGAAATCTTGTTGTACGGAATCATAGTAAAGAAGATCGGAGGAAGATCTATGTTAGTTTAACTGATGAGGGGCGTACTTTAATAGCTGAAGTTTTACCGACTTATTGGTCGTCATGTGCTTCTAATTTAATTGATTTGGAACCTGATGAACGAAAAATATTTGAGAAGTTATTGAGTAAACTTTTAATATCTATACAAAGAAAACTAAAAGTGGAACGTTAAACTGTAGCTATATTGATACAGTTTAATTTTCAGTCATTTAATTAGATTATCTAACTATAAGATAACCAAACTAAAAAAGGGTGATTTATTTAATGAACATTGTAATTTCAGGAAATCGTACAAATTATTCTTTAATGACAACTATTTTATCCTGGACAGGTATGGTGGTGATGTCGAGTCTTTATTTAACAATACCTCTTATTAGTCTATTCAGTGATTATTTTAATATTTCATTGTCTAAAGCTGGCTTTACATCTAGTGTTTTTTCACTTGGATTTGCGCTAGGGTGCTTTTTCTATGGTGCGATAGCAGAAAAATATGGGCGTAAAAATGTCATTGTATTTGGGCTTTTTTCATTAAGCATGATAACGTTACTTCTAGGCTTAGTTAATGATTTTTCTTTTATTCTTCTATTGAGAGGATTACAAGGGCTTGCAGCAGCTACATTTTCACCAGTAGCCCTAGCTTATACTCTAGAGGTTTTTCCAAATGATCGAAAAATTGGAGCAGTTGGTTTTATCAGTACAGGATTTCTTGTTGCAGGTATAGTTGGTCAGGTATTCAGTGGGTATGTTAGTGAACACAGTCATTGGCATGTCATCTTTTATGTGCTTTCTGTCGTGTATGTCACTACTGCTTTGCTAGTATTGTGGATTTTACCAAAGGGAGCGGTACAGAACAAAACCGGTAATATATGGGCACCTATGAAGAAAATAGGTATTATTTTCACTAATATAAATTTAATATTTAGTTATATCATTGCGTTTGTTTTATTAATGTCATTTGTCAGTATGTATATTATTTTGGGTGCATATTTAACGAGTGATTCCATTGGTATGAGAAGTCAGAACCTCATTTACATTCGTGCCTTTGGGATACTAGGAATGGTTATGTCACCATTTGCAGGGAAATTAGCAAAACGATTTAATGTGCTGTTTGTACTGAAAATAGCTTTGTCTCTTTCCATTATCGCACTAACCATGATGAGCTTTATTTCAACTATAGCTGGTTTAACGATTATAAGTATTTTATTTGTTGGTGGGATTGCTCTTGCGGTTCCTTCATTAGTGACACTTGTTAGTCAGTTAGGTTGGAATATGGGAGGGATTGCAGTCTCTATGTATACAGTAATTTTATTTGCTGGAACAAGTGTTGCACCGTTCCTATCTGCTTTATTGATACAATCTGGTAGTTTTACCGTAGCCTTCATTCTTCTTGCTACAACACTTAGTATTGGATTAGTTTCAGCACTAATGATTAAAGCTGGAAAAAACGAAAGTTCGAATTGATTATTTACGGGGATTAGGATTCAGCACCAAATAAAAGGTGATTTTATGATTAAATAGTGACGAAAATAAAAAAGCCCTGAAACCTTGATAAACAAGGGATTTCAGGGCTTTTGTTGTCATCATTTGCAGAGCAAATTGATTAACGAGAGTAGTACTCTACGATGAATGCTTCGTTGATTTCAGCTGATAATTCAGAACGCTCTGGAAGGCGAGTGAATGTACCTTCTTTTTTGTCAGCGTCAAATGCTAAGTAATCAGGTACGAAGTTGTTTACTTCGATTGCTTCTCCTACAACAGCAAGGTTTTGAGATTTTTCACGAAGAGAAATCGTTTGACCTGGTTTTACGCTGTATGATGGGATATCAACGCGTTTGCCATCTACTAAGATGTGACCGTGGTTAACTAATTGACGAGCTCCACGACGAGTACGAGATAAACCTAAACGGTAAACTAAGTTGTCAAGGCGAGTTTCAAGAAGGATCATGAAGTTTTCACCGTGTACACCTTTCATTTTACCAGCGCGGTTAAATAGCGTACGGAATTGACGTTCAGTCATGCCGTACATGTGACGAAGTTTTTGCTTCTCTTGAAGCTGTAAACCGTATTCTGATAATTTTTTACGTTGGTTTGGACCGTGTTGTCCTGGTGCGTAAGGACGTTTTTCGATTTCTTTACCTGTACCGCTTAGTGAGATACCAAGACGACGTGATAATTTCCAAGATGGACCTGTATAACGAGACATATTGTTGTCTCCTCCTTTAAATTTGGTTTTTTTGTTGTAAAACAAAAACCAGTAGTACCCATTCTTACACGCATTTTATTTTCATGTATTTTCGCCTATGCAGCCGTTAGGTTACACAATACACCATCTATTTTTACATAGTTGACTATCTAAGTAGTTGTACAGAAGAAAATAGAGGAATAAAATACAATATAAGCTTATACCACTGCTGCGTTTATTTTACACAACCTCCATTGTAACTGCTTAGAACATGGACGTCAATTATTAGTATTTATAATTCTGTAAAAGATGTATAGTAGAAAATTCCCCACTGCCCATTTTTGATGTGTCAGAAATAGTTAAAGATACGCTGTAAAATCTAAAATGTAAAAGTAAGGGAGAATTTACATAGTCAAAATGACACAAATTATGTATAATATATTATAAGTTAATAGTAATTGATTTGGACGTTATATAGAAAAGGTGATTTCATGACAGACCATTTACAAACGCTAAAATATATAAAATCAGATGTTTTGAGCTTTTGGGTGAGTTCTAATGAAGAACAAGCTAGTTTTAATGGGTATTTTTATTCATTAAAACAGTGTCTTAAGAAGCACTTGAAAATTGATAATGCAGCTTTTCTTAGTTTTGAAGGTAATTCTTTAATACCTATTGAGGAGATGGCTTCATTAACAATTGAAACAAAGCTAAATGCTGTGTCATGGCTGATGATCGAAGCTAGTTTTTATCAACAAAAAGTAGTGAAAATTCCTTATATATTAAAGGCAAGACAGGCCTATTCAATGATGACAGATATGGTGCTTTTCCAAGCAGAGGGCAAAAATCCCATTGGTGTATTACTTGTGGAGGCAACAGAGTCTTGGACAGACTTTATGACCTCAGATTACGGCGAAGAATGTATAGAAATACTTTCTAAAGTTCTTCAATTGATGAAAGATAATTTAGAAGTAAAAATAAATGAAGATCAATATAGAAAACTATATAACATGACTGATTTATTTCATTCAACAATGGATATTGATTTAATTTTGGAAAATGTATTGAGAAATATAAGGGATAATTTCCCAGAACTTAATGTAGAGCTTATATTATCGAATGATCAAGACCGACACACGACCATCGATATTAAGCTTTTTGATTATTTATCCGAAAGACCTACTACCATTGAGGCTTTTGTATCAGGAGAATTGACTACAGAACTTGCGAGTGATTTAAATTGCCGTTTATTGAATGCGCCTATTAAAGGAAGGCAAGCTATTTATGGCATATTGCAAGTAAGTGCTCCAACTACTTATCTTTTTTCAACGACTGAAAAAGATTTTGTACGGATGCTTGCACAGGCGTCAGGAAATGCACTAGAAAATGCAAAGTTATATCATCAGTCGCATCGCCTCGTCAGTGACTTACAGCTTATCAATGAAACATCACATCGTTTAAATATGCGGATTGACATTCATGAGATGTTACTTTTCCTGCAAAAGCAGTTACTGAAATCTTTTCAACCAATGGAAGTTTGTTTTGCCTTTAAAAAAAATGACACCTTTGAAGTGACGGGGGCAAGTACTTCGTTGTTTAGTTCCGAAGAGGGTCAAACCTATATAAAGCATGTTGAACAACATTTTACTCAAACTAACGATCCACTGTTTATTGCTGATTTTAGCCGATTAACCCCTAAACAAATTGATTATCGTTCGATAATGGCCATTCCTATTCTAATGGAAGAAAAGATTAATGGCTTTAGTATAGTTTTACATAAAGAGCCGTATTTCTTTTCATTTGATAGCTTTAAATTAATGCAGTCGTTAATTCACCACTCATCTTTAGCAATTGCAAACTCTATTTTACGAACACAGCTACAGGAAATGGTCGATTTGGATCATTTAACGAAACTATATGCACGTAGTTATCTAGATCAATTTGTAGAAAAGTCGCTTGAATATGATCAATCTGGTATGTTCTTGTTAATGGATATTGATAATTTTAAACGCATCAATGACACGTATGGTCACCAAGTGGGTGATAAAATTCTTGTGCAGATTGCCGTTCAGTTGAGAGAAACGATAGGTAGTCGTGGAATATGTGCAAGATGGGGCGGGGAAGAGATGTCTGTATATGTACCTAATATCAGTGAAAAAGAAGCTTTAGAATTAGCATCAGCTATCGTTGAAATTATCCCAAGTGCCACGGATCCTCAAGTGACAATTTCAGCAGGTCTCATTACGTGGGGTGAACAAGACCGACCTGCATTCCAATCTGTTTTCTTACATGCTGATACAGCCCTATATGAAGCAAAAAATAGTGGTAAAAATCGTTTCTGCATACATGATGGTTCTTATCAAACAAATCAATAAGATTGATGAAGTCAATGTAAATGGTAAATAGTTCGCCCTGAAATGATATGAAAAAGCATTTCAGGGCAATTTTTTAACATTTTATAAATGAAGAACTAACGTTTGAACAAATTGCTCTAAACCATCTTGATCTTCTTTGGAGAAGCGGTTCACAATAGGACTATCGATATCGAGTACACCAATAATCTCGCCTTGTTTAAACAATGGTAGGACAATTTCAGATTGTGAGGCAGCATCGCAGGCGATATGACCTGGGAAATCGTGAACATCTTTGACAACAATCGTTTCTTTTGTTGCTACTGCTGTTCCACAAACTCCACGACCATTTGGGATTCTAACACAGGCGGGGAGACCTTGAAATGGTCCAAGTACAAGCTCGTTTTCTTGTAAGAGGTAGAAGCCAACCCAGTTAATATTGGTTAAAAATTGATTTAAGAGTGCAGAAGCATTGCTTAAATTAGCAATCTGATCTGTTTCACCAGTTAGTAGTGCGTCTAATTGTTTAGATAGTGTAAGATATTGGTCAGCAATGGACCCTTCGTAATTAATTTGTGTAAACATACAAGCACCTCGTTTAGAAATTATTTAGATAGGCAATATAACATTATAATGTTGATGTAAATCACCCACACTATGTGCATCTGAACCAAATACATAGGGTAGTTCAATTGCATGACAATATTTAATAAAGGCAAATGGTGGATAAGGCTCCTGACAATATTGTTTACTTAAACCAGCACTATTTACATCTAATTCATAGCCATCTTGCTTCATGACGTTTAAAACTTCTTGAAGTCGAATGTCGTCATTGATTTTTTCAGTATGTGCCAGCTGAAATTTATGAACAAGTGATGGGTGCCCAATCCGTTTAGGTTTATATGGACCAAGGTCTGCCTTTATTGATTGTAGGACTGTATCATAATATAAATGATAAACCTGTTCAACAGAGCCAACTTGTTTTGAGAAATCAATAAAGCATTCAGCAGAAAAGTCGATACATACAAAGGTATCTTGCCACTGTAGAAAATGGACTGACAAAATGGCATCATCTAAAAAATGTCCATAAGTATCAAGGAATTGACGAGTTTCTTGTTCATAACCTTTGATATAATCAACTTCTAACCCAATCCGAATGCGAATGTCTTCTGCATATTGTTTTTGCAGACGTTTTAGTTCTTCCAAGTAAGGCATGAGATACTCTGGTTTCATTCCACTATCTTGCTGTGGGGTAGGATCAATAAAATTATTAGGTAATGGAGCGTGTTCTGTAAACGTTATATCTGTGAAATTATAAGAAATTGCTTTTTCAATATATTGAATGAAAGTGTCCGAACTGCCATGTGGACAATAAGGACTATGTATATGCCCATCACGTTTCAAAATGCACCACTCCTTAAGCTCTATAGACCGTTATTTAAATATTTCACAATAGCGAAAATACAGTTTTCTGAAAATCACTTAAATTTTAGTACAAAAGGCGAAAACATAGTATATAATAAATACAACTAGCCAATTCGTTTATTTTAGAATAGGAGGCTTACGATGGAGTATATCATCATTCCGATTATCCTACTATTAATTTTAGCCATAGTGGGATTTATGATGCGAAGAAAACATGTTGCAATTATTGCAAAACTTGAAAATGAAAAATTACAAATTCAGCATAAACCTATAAATGAAGAAATTTCAAAAGTAAAATCTTTAAACATGAACGGTGAAACGGAAGAAATGTTTGAACGATGGCGCAATGTTTGGGATGAAGTCATCGATGTACATATGACTAAAATTGATTCACTTTTATTTGATGCGGAAGATCAAATTAATCGACTTCGTTTTAAAAAAGCGACGTTAATAGAACGTGAAATCGAAGACTATATCCAAAAATGTGACCAAGATAAAGATAAAATATTAGAAGAATTAAATGAATTAATTGGCAGCGAAGAAAAAAATCGAATTGAAATTGAACAACTAAAGGAATATTACCGCTCGGCGAGAAAGACATTGCTGGCTCACCAACATTCCTTTGGTGTAGCATTACCTGCTCTTGAGAAAAAGCTAGAGGAGTTTGTGCAAAAGTTTGAAGAGTTTGATGTACTGACAAATGAAGGTAATTACTTGCAAGCGAGAGAAATTGTTATTAGTTTAAATCAAGAATCGCAGCAGACTTTTGAATATATTAATGACGTTCCAACAATTTTGACGGAATTACAGGTTAAGCTCCCAGGAGCAGTCCAAGAATTGCGCAATGGTCAACGTGAAATGGAAGACCAATCCTACTATCTGCAGCATTTAGAATTAGCAGAGGCATTAAACAATTATGAAAAAGAATTTGCCTCGTTGAAAAATGACCTAGCAGAGCTAAATTTAATGGTCGTTAAACCCCGTGTAACCGAAATAAATGAAGAAATCGATCATTTTTATGATTTACTTGAAAAAGAGGTTATTGCCAAAAATTATGTTGATCAAAATTGTGATCGTTTATTAAGTTCTATCACAAATGTCATCACTTCCACAAAATCAGTGAGTGATGAGGCAACATTTGTACAACAAAGCTATCACTTAAACGAAAAGGATGCTGAAATTCCAAAAGTGGCATTAAAGCAATTGGAAGCACTGCAACGTCGTTATGATTTATTAGCAATGCGTGTCAAAGAAGAAAAATCTGCCTATTCAAGCTTGCAGGAAGAATTAATAGAAATCAGTGAAGAGCTTGAACGAATTCATGAAGAACAAGGACATCTGTCTAATACAATGAAGAAGCTTCGCATTGATGAAAATAAGGCCCGTGCTCAAGTCGAAAACTTAAAGAAAATCTTACAAGATACGGATCGCCTCTTAAATAAGGCAAATATTCCAGGAGTACCTGAAGAGATGGACGTACGCCTTGATGAAGCTGCAGAGCATATTTACGTAGTAATGCAAAGTCTGCAAGAAGTACCGCTTAATATGGGGACGGTTCATAATAATTTAAATGCTGCGACACTTTGTGTTGAGGATGTTAAAACGAAAGCATATGAGTTAATCGAGAATGTCATGCTCATTGAACGCATTATTCAGTATGGTAATCGCCATCGCGTATCCAATCCGAAATTGAATGCACGTTTAAAAGAAGCAGAGGAAGCGTTCCATCAATTCCGTTATGCCAAAGCATTAGAGGAAGCTGGGACAGCAGTGGAAGAAATGGAGCCAGGAGCTTTAAAACGAATTCAAGAGATGGTAGCAGAACAGTCTATGACGAAAAATTAAAATTACATTTGTGCTGTCTAAAAAGTATAGCAATTACTTTTTAGACAGCTTTCTTTTTAAAATTAATAAAAGGGTGTGATTCGGTTGGAACTATTAATTCGGGATATGAATGAAATGTATGCTCGAGATATTATATGCTGGCGTTACGAAGAGCCATATGATTTTTATAATAATGAATTATCCGATGAAAATATGAGAGAATTTATGGAAAACCCTTACTTCGCCATTATAAATACGCACAAGGAATTAATCGGTTTTTATTGCACGGGATCAGCTGCTCAAGTGCCCAAAGGACGTGATGATAATGCTTATTCAGATGGTTATATAGATATTGGTATTGGTATGAACCCAACTCTTACAGGACAAGGTTTTGGCACAATGTTTTTCTCGTTTATCATAAAGAACATTCAACAAGAATACTCTATACCACTCCGTTTAACAGTTGCCCAATTCAATAAGCGAGCTATATACCTTTATGAAAAATTAGGATTTGTCAAAGATCTTGAATTTAGTACCCCAACAGAATTTATCACGATGCTGAAAAAAGTGTAAGTGCGATCACTCCTTAAGAAGAAAGATTAAGAAGATTAAAATTTGAATTATCGTTAAAGTTAGTGGTCAATCTCTAAAGATTGCGTTATGATAAATACCGTTACATCAACGTTTTGAAAGTGTGTGAAAAATAATGAATAATACAATTTATTTGGATAATAGTGCCACAACAAAACCGCTAAAAGAAGTTCTACAGGCGTTTATGATTGTGAATGAGCAGTATTATGCCAACCCTGCATCCATCCATGCAATGGGTGTTGAAGCAAATGATTTATTAATACGTGCGCGTGAGCAAGTAGCAGATATTTTGCAGACAGAAGCAAAAAATGTGCTATTTACTTCAGGTGGTACGGAATCGAATAATGCTGCTATCTTTGGAATAGCACGTAGCAATACACATATAGGAAAGCATATTTTAACGACTGAAATTGAACATCCTTCTGTTTTAGAGACCGTTAAACAGCTCGCAAAAGAGGGCTTTGAAGTGGAATACCTTAATGTTGATCAGCATGGTGTTATTTCATTGGATGAACTTCGTGCAAAAATACGCAAAGATACAATATTAGTAAGTATGATGCATGTAAACAATGAGATGGGGGCTATCCAACCTATATATGAAGCAGCAAAACTGATCCATGAAATGAGTCGAGCAGCCTTACATGTGGATGCTGTACAAAGCTTTGGGAAATTAGCTGTATCCTTTAGAGGAGAAGATGGACCAGATTGTATTTCAATATCTGGCCATAAAATTCATGGCTTTAAAGGCTCTGGAGTATTAGCATTTCGTAAAGCGATCAGATGGCAGCCATATGCACTTGGTGGAGGCCAGGAATTTGGATTGCGTAGTGGAACTGTAGCTGTACCGCAAGCTGTTGCTTTATCTAAGGCAGCTCGTATTGCAGTTGAAACATTGAATGAACATGCAAAAAAATACCGTCAATGGCATGATGAAATACTTGCTCAACTTCACGAATATGGAGAGGCAGTGCAGATTTTATCGACACCACGAGGTGCATCACATATATTATCATTCAGTGTTCGTGATTTAAAAGGAGAAGTCATTATTAATGCCATGCAAAAACGTGGCGTCATTGTCTCAACATCTAGTGCATGCTCATCGAAGCAAACAAAAACAAGTCATGTTGTCGAAGCACTTCACCTAGATGAACACTATAAAAAAGGTGTTATCCGTGTTAGTTTTGGTGCACATAACACAGCTGAAGACATTGAAAAGTTTAAACAAGTATTAGCAGAAGTAATGTTGGAGCTTAAAGGAGAAATAAAGTAATGATTTGGAAAGAAATATTAATTCGATATGGCGAACTTTCTACAAAAGGTCGCAACAAGATGGATTTTATCCGCCGTTTACGTGAGAATATTCGTCATGCTTTTGCAGACTTAGGACATCTTCATATTCGTACAGAACGTGACCGTATGTTTATTGCGATAGAAAATGAGGCCCAAATGCAAACACTCGTAGCAGGCCTGCCTAAAATTTTCGGTATTCAATCATTTAGTCCTGTTGCTGCATGTGAAAAGGATATTGAAAGTATGAAGAAACTTGCGATCACGATAATGGAGACATTTAAAGAAGAACAACATACATTTAAAGTGGAAGTTAAACGAACTGATAAAACCTTTCCATTAGAATCGCATGCAATTCAGCGTGAGATTGGTGGTTATGTGTTACCTCATTTTAAAAATTTGTCTGTTAAAGTGAAGAAACCTGATATCGAGTTGCGTGTAGAAGTCCGCCATGATGCAACTTACATGATGGCGCAAGTCATTTCAGGTGCAGGTGGAATGCCTGTAGGATCGAATGGTAAGTCATTGTTAATGCTATCTGGTGGTATTGATAGCCCTGTCGCAGGTTATTTAATGATGAAACGTGGTGTACGTTTAGAAGCTATTCACTTCTTTAGTCCACCCTATACGAGCCAAAATTCATTGGAAAAAGTAAAAGTGCTTGCGAATGAGTTAACGAAATTTGGGGCTAATATACGTTTACATGTCATTCCTTTTACTGAAATACAAGTATTGATCAAAGAAAAAGTACCATCTAATGTATCTATGACAACAACACGTCGTATGATGTTGAAGGTAGCCGATCAAGTACGAGAGGAAATTGGAGCTCTTGCGATTGTCACAGGGGAAAGTCTTGGACAAGTAGCAAGTCAAACACTCGAAAGTTTAACGGCTATAAATGCTGTAACGAACACACCTATTTTACGACCATTGATTTCAACAGATAAATTAGAAATTATTAATTTAGCTGAAAAAATCGGCACATACGAAACATCTATTCAGCCTTTTGAGGACTGCTGTACAATCTTTACGCCTGCTAGTCCAAAAACAAAGCCAAAGCTTGAAAAAGTCGAGCATTATGAAAGCTTCTCTGATTTTGATGAACTCATAGAACGCGCAGTCAAAAATCGTGAGGTCTATATTTTCCCTAAGAAAGAAGAAGAGCAAAAGCAAGATAAGTTTGCTGACCTTTTATAAATCAAAATTTCAAAAGCCGTCTCAAATAGCCTATTTGAGACGGCTTTTTTGTATAGTTTGCTGTATCCCAATAGAGGTACAATTTACCTTTAAAATTTTCGTATTAAAATTCTAATAACGCACATTCTATATTCACAAGGAGGTGAGAGACATGGCTTCAAACAACAACCGCAGTTCAAACCAGCTTGCAGTACCTGGAGTACAACAAGCACTTGATCAAATGAAATACGAAATTGCACAAGAATTTGGTGTTCAATTAGGAGCTGAAGCTTCAGCTCGTGCCAACGGTTCCGTTGGTGGTGAAATCACTAAACGTCTTGTACAAATGGCAGAATCCCAATTAAAAGGTATGCCAAACAACAACCAATAAATGCTGACTAAGCATTTATAAACTTAAAACCAGTGACCGTAAAAGGCACTGGTTTTAGTTTGTTTATAGATCATCTTTTTATGCGAGATAAAGACTTAAACATTGACACAGTTTGTTTAATATCCTCACTTTCACAGATGGCAGAAATAACAGCAACTCCATCAGCACCAGCTTGAAAAACGATATCGGCATTTGTGCAGTTTATCCCGCCGATGGCTACGATGGGTAAGTGGGGTTGGAGCTTATGAGCCTGCTGTAAAAAATTAGTGCCACAGGGTGCATGGGCATCACTTTTAGATGTCGTCGCAAAAATAGGTCCTATCCCTACATAATCAGCATGATGGTCCATAGCCGTTTGTAATTCTTCCAGTGAATGTACTGAAACTCCAAGGATCATATTTGCAATTTTTTTTCGTGCTATGCCAACATGTACATCCTCTTGTCCAATATGGACGCCGTCAGCACCAAGGCGCACAGCAAGATCAATATCATCGTTAATGATGAAAGGCACATGATAATGTTGACATAGTTTTTGGCATTGGCGGGCAAATTGCTCATAGGCTAATCCTGTTAATGCATGAGGTCCTTTTTCACGAAATTGAAACATGGTTATGCCAGCCTGTAACGCTTTTTCAAGTACAGTTAACGGTTCTTGATGGCAAACATTGCTGGTACCCATAATAAAATAAAGTTGTAAATCCTCACGATTCATGTATCTTCACCTCGCAGGAATCTTTATGCAGTTGATAAGCAAAATGATTTGTGGGTCCATGACCATTACCAATGGCTAAATCATGTGTAATGGCTAATTGTATAAATTTCTTAGCTTCAATAATGGCTTTTTCAAATGCAAATCCTTGACCTAGAAAAGCAGTGAGTGCTGCTGAAAATGTACACCCCGTACCGTGTGTGTTTTTCGTTTGAATACGAGGAGACTGCATGGAAAAAGATCTGCCATTTTTGAAAAATACATAATCAATCGCATATCGAGGATTTGTTAGATGTCCCCCTTTAATGATGACACATTGAACACCAAGTCGTAAAAAGTATTGAGCAACTTCCTTCATATCCGAGAAATGATTTATTTTTTTTCCTGTAAGAGCCTCTGCTTCTGGTATATTTGGCGTCACAATTGTAGTAAGCGGTAGTAAAGAAGTACACATGGCTTCTATAGCTTCTTGCTGTAATAAGCTTTCTCCACCTTTGGCAATCATAACTGGATCAACAATGAGTGGAATTTTTAAATCGTCAATAATGTGTGCGATTGCTTTGATAATATCCGAGGAATAAAGCATTCCAGTTTTAACCGCATCAATCGAAAAATCTTCTAGTAAGGCATATAATTGTTTTTCAACAAAGTCAACTTCGATTGGGAAAACGCCCGTAACACCCAATGTGTTTTGTGCAGTTAAAGCTGTAATAACTGAGGTGCCAAAAACCCCTAATTCTTGGAATGTTTTTAAATCAGCCTGAATACCTGCGCCACCACCACAATCAGAACCTGCAATCGTCGTTACAATATGCATGAAGCTTCACCATCCTTTGAGAGACGATGTAAGGCATTCAGCAAAGCAATTTGAATATCCCCGATATCCGCTGTAAATGCGGACGCTAGCTCAGCTGCTTTTTTATAGTAAGTTAGGGTTTCTGCCAATTGGTTGTATGGATCATCCCCTGAAGAATAAGCAGCTCCACATATAGCACTAAGTAAACAGCCTGTACCAGTTACTTCGGTCATTTGTGGCCTTCCACCAGTTATCCATTGGCTTTGCACACCGTTTGTCAAAAAATCTTTTTCACCAGTAACAATGACAAGGCATTTATAGCGTTGAGCCAATAATGTTGCTTCGGTCTCTATGGCAATAGATCCATTCCCACTATCGACACCTTTTTGTTGCCAGTCAACATTGGCTAGCGCTGCAAGCTCACCGATATTACAACGTATGACTGCAAATTGTATGTCTGCAAGCAATAGATGTACGGTTTCCTTACGATACACTGTGGCGCCTGCTCCGACAGGATCTAAAATAACTGGAATGCCAAGGGTGTTGGCTTTTTTTCCTGCTAACAACATTGATTTTTTTGTGCGATCATTAAGCGTACCAATATTAATTAAAAGAGCATCTGCAATGGCTACCATTTCCTCTACTTCATGGCTATCATCTGCCATGACTGGAGAGGCACCTATTGCCAATAAGCCATTGGCTTGAAAATTGGCTACGACATAATTAGTAATACAGTGAATAAGTGGTTGTTGTTGACGAATTGTTTGAAAAATCATTTTAGTCCTCCTTTGTGGGTGGACGTAAGCATGCAAAAAAGGCACTTTTTGCGTAAAAATGCACGAAAAAGAGCCTTTCATCTGAAAAAATCGATGTTCATTGCTCCCTACGTCAGTATTAACTAACAGGTTCAAAGGGTCAGGTTTTACCTTCTCAACTCTTTACGAGTCCCCCTGCAATCTTGCTTTTAGTTGACCAAAATGTACCATACTTTTCATATGTATTCAATAGCAAGTTTTCCTATCAACAAAACGTGACTGATGCCATATAGCTAAGCATGATAGTTGTCATGACTTTACTTAAATTGAGTTCAAACCATTGAAAATACTGAAAAAGGAGTTTTATAATGTGTCATAGCAAAAGGGGGCATTTGCCATGAAAAGACAAGAATTAGTTGCACCGGAATGGTATAATATAACAGAAGAATTTGAAAAATACGCTCAGGATGCAACCAAAAATGCATTAATTATTTATGAAGAAAATAGCGATGTACAATTTATTACCTACGCTCATTTGCTTGAAAAAGCGAATCAGGCGGCTCATGTTTTTACGAAGAATGGCTTAACTAAAGGTGATGTGATTTTAGTGATGGTACCACGTTCAGTAGAAGCATACATTGTATATATTGCTGCATTGAAAGCAGGTTTAACCATTATTCCAAGCTCAGAAATGCTAAGAGCAAAAGATATTGAGTACCGTATTCATCATGCTGATGCTAAAGCGGTCGTTTCCTATGAGCCTTATATTGAACAATTTGATCAAGTGGAAAATTTACAAGGAATACAGCAGTTTGTTATAGGAAATGCACATGAACCTTGGCAACCACTATTAGAGAAAATGCGAAATCAACCTACAACCTACATAAATTCTACACCTACAAAAAGTACAGACAATGCATTTTTAGCCTATACAAGTGGCACAACAGGGAATCCGAAAGCAGCAGTGCATACTCATAGCTGGGGCTATGCACATTTACGAACTACAGCGCCACATTGGTTAGGGGTGCAAGAAAATGATATTGTATGGGCAACAGCAGCACCAGGATGGCAAAAATGGATTTGGAGCCCGTTTCTCGCAACTTTAGGTAGCGGTGCAACTGCATTTGTCTACAAAGGTAAATTTGATGCTGCAACCTATTTAACATTGCTAGAAAAATTTAAGATGAACGTATTATGTTGCACACCAACTGAATATCGTTTTATGGCAGCACTTGAAAATTTACAAAAGTTTGATATCAGTACAATTCGCCAAGCTGTTTCGGCAGGCGAACCTTTGAACAGTGAGGTAATTAAAATATTTTCAGATACTTTCCATCTACAAGTCCGAGATGGCTACGGTCAAACTGAAAACACATTACTTGTAGGAACTATGGTAGGGATGGAAGCTAGAGTTGGTTCAATGGGAAAACCTACTCCAGGTAATACAGTTGAAATCATTAACGATTTTGGAGAGCCAGTTGCTACAGGAGAAGTAGGTGATATTGCCGTCCATCGAGAGACTCCTGCACTCTTTAAAAAATATTTAAAAGATCCTGAAAGAACAAAATTACAATTCCGTGGTGATTGGTATATTACAGGTGATCGTGCCTATAAGGATGCGGATGGCTATTTTTGGTTTGAAGGCCGAGGCGATGATGTCATTATTTCCTCAGGCTATACAATCGGACCATTTGAAGTAGAAGATGCATTGATGAAGCATCCAACTGTGAAAGAGGCTGCTGTCATTGCAAGCCCTGATAGAGTACGCGGGAATATCGTTAAAGCATTTGTTGTCCTTCATAGTGATGTAAGTGGTGATCAAGACCTTATTCAAACCCTTCAAAATCATGTAAAATCATTAACGGCACCTTATAAATATCCACGTTCCATTGAATTTGTTAATGAGCTACCAAAAACAAGCTCAGGTAAAATTCGTCGTGTCGAATTAAGACAACAAGAATTAAAACTCCTTGTACAATAATCATTTCCTAGGAAATAATGTCGAAAATCAAAGTTCATGCAAAGAAATGGACTTTGATTTTTTTTATGATTTTAGGTAAGGTATTATGAGGAAATAAATAGAATAATTTTTTTTGCATATTATTGCAAAAAAATGAAACAAAGGAGCAAGTCATTCGTATTACGTGTTAAGGAGGCGGAAAGACATGAATGTTAAAAGGTGGGTTGCTTTAATAGTGGCAGGTGTTCTTTTGTTATTCTCATTAGGGATTAATACCATTTTTGCCCTATTTAAAGCAGATTTTCTAGGTAATTTTGATAGTTTAATGGCAGGAAATAACCTAGATGTATATGAAAATGTAATTGAAGGCGATAATTTTGATAAAAGGATTGCCTATTTAAAGGTAGATGGAACGATTCAAGATATTGGCACAAGTACACTTTGGCAACCAGTTGCTTATGATCATAAATTTTTCTTAGAACAATTGGATAATATTTTGTACGATGATACGATACAAGGAATTGTTTTAAGCGTCAACTCACCAGGTGGTGGTGTGAAAGAATCTGCCGAAATTTATAAAAAGCTTTTAAAAATTAAAGAGGAACGACAAATTCCAATTTATGTATCAATGGATTCGATGGCGGCCTCTGGCGGTTATTATATTTCAGCCCCAGCGGATAAAATATTTGCCCATCGTGATACGATAACGGGCTCGATTGGCGTTATCATGCAATCGATTAACTATCAAGCGTTGGCTGAAAAAGTAGGTGTCAAATTCGAAACGTTTAAATCTGGAGAGCATAAGGATATGCTAAGTCCAATGCGTGAAGTGACACCAGAGGAACGTACAATGATGCAAGATATGATCAATGAAACATACGAAGAATTTGTGGATATCGTTGAACAAGGACGTAATATGTCTGAAGCCGATGTGAAGAAAGTGGCTGATGGCCGAATATTAGGCGGTACAAAAGCACTTGAAGCAGGTTTAGTTGATGAAATTGGCGATGAAGAAGCGGCCATTGCAGCATTACGCGCAGATTATGGACTAGAAGATGCTGCATTATTTGAATATGCATATGATATGGGTGGTTGGCAATCTTATGTTGGTATGAAAATTGGCTCCATGTTTGGTCCTTCTGCGGAAGAAAAAATGCTAATGAAAATTATGACGGATTACAATGCACCTAAAATGATGTATTTATACGGGGAATACTAAGGGGGGAGTTCAATGACAAACAATGAAGTTGTTATGCAAGGTTCACCCTCAATGGAAAATGACTTTTTCAACAATGGCTCTGAAGATTCAGTAAAACCAAAAAACTATACATTAAAAACAGCAGGCTTTTGGATTCGATTGTGGGCATTTTTATTAGATGGATTCATAGTGTCAGCAGTAGTCGGAATACTCATTAACCCTATCTTTTATTTAATGGATTGGTCCTTATCAGAATCAGTTTGGTATGCACCAATTTCCATCATCTCAGCGATTCTCTATTATAGCTATTTTGTCCTTATGACAAGATACTTTGGTCAAACGCTAGGGAAAATGGTATTTGGATTACGTGTAATTTCATTCAAGCATGATAATCTAACTTGGTCAGATGTGCTATTCCGCGAATGGATTGGTCGTATCATTAATAATATTGTGATGCCGCTCTATATTTTGGTAGTTATTTTACCAGAAAATCAAGGGTTACATGATTATTTCGCTGATACAACTGTAGTGCATGAAAAAGTCTATATTGAAAAGGATTTGGCGCCACCTTCTTTAGATAAAAAGGAAGAGACTATAGCATCTATTGAACAAGAGGAAAAACCGGAACTAGCAAAAATAGAGGAAAAAAATGAACACTAAACAAGAGGCTGTCTCAAACTAAGAGACAGTCTTTTCTATAGCTTGCTAAACACTTTCTAATAAAGTAAGTTCTCTTAGTTGCAATTAATTCCCTTCATTTAGTAATATTATGTACATATGATGATTAGGAGGCGGTTATATGGCACAAGTAACATTTAAAAATGGTCCAGTGACACTAGTAGGTAATGAAGTAAAGGTGGGCGATTCAGCACCAGATTTTACAGTATTAGCGAATGACCTTTCACCTGTAACATTAAAAGATTCAGAGGGTAAAATTCGTTTATTTAGTGTTGTACCATCATTAGATACTGGTGTATGTGATGCGCAAACACGTCGTTTCAATGAAGAAGCAGCTAACTTAGGTGATAATGTAGTTATTTACACAGTATCTGTAGATCTTCCATTCGCTCAAAAGCGTTGGTGTGGGGCAGCAGGTATTGATGCCGTTCAAACTGTTTCGGATCACCGCGACCTTTCATTTGGTGAAGCTTATGGCGTGTACATTCAAGAATTACGTCTTCTGACACGTGCAGTATTTGTTGTGGATGCAAACAATAAAGTTACATATGTTGAATATGTACCTGAGGCAACAGATCATCCAAACTATGAAGCGGCTATTGCAGCTGTCAAAGCACTAGCATAATGGCCTGCTTTTAGGCTAAGATAATACTAGACAAAGGGGCTGTGACGACGAGTGTTTGTCACGGCTCTTTTCTGCGTGAAAGGAAGTTATCTATGGAAAACATCGAGAAATTATTTGGTATGTTAAATGAGCATGCTGAAAAAATTGAAAAAGAACACGATACAACATTGTTAGAGGGGTTACTAGATGGGCTAGAGGCGTGGCTTGATGGCGAAGTTGATTTCTCACAAAAAGATGCAACGAAAGAGGATATTCGCAAGGCTATTCAAATTGCCATTCTAAAAGGGATGCGTAAAAGTTCTCAACCAAACCATCAAATGACACCTGATACGTTAGGGTTATTAGTGGGCTATTTCGTAGAGCAAATATTTGCTGAGCGTCTTGAACATGACAAGATTTCGATTATGGATCCAGCAGTAGGTACAGGAAATTTGCTACTAACAGTTATGAATTTATTAGATGGCAAAGTGGAGGCAACAGGTGTAGAAGTAGATGAACTACTCATACGTCTAGCCGCAGCTACAGCTGATTTAACAGAGCAACCAATCTCTTTATATCGTCAAGATGCTTTACAAGATTTATTGGCAAATCCAGTTGATGCAGTTATATGTGATTTACCTGTTGGCTATTATCCAAATGAAGAAATTGCACTTGATTATGAGTTGTGCGCGCAAGAAGGGATGAGTTATTCTCACCATTTATTTATTGAGCAGTCTATGAATTATACAAAGGAAGGTGGCTATTTATTTTTCCTTGCGCCATCTCATCTATTTGATTCAGAGCAGTCTAAGCAACTTCACAAGTACATTCAAAAGCATGCCTGGATTCAAGCCATTATTCAACTACCGGATTCCATGTTTGCCAATAAATCATTAGAAAAGAGCATTGTCATTTTGCAAAAGCAATCGCTGGAATATAAATCACCTAAAGAAGTGCTTTTAGCAAAAGTACCGAATATGCAAAATAAACAAGCACTTGCCTTATTCTTTGAAAAAGTGAAAATGTGGAAAGAGGGCAAGTGATTGCTCATAATGCTAATAGAATTCAAAAAGGTATCCTACAGTAGGATACCTTTTTATGTATTGCAGATTAATTTTCAGGTGTGCGGATTACAAGAACGTCACAATTAGCTGAACGTACAATTGCTTCAGACACCGAACCGATTAGGAAGCGTTCAACTGCATTTAGACCTGTTGCACCACAAATAATTAGATCTGCGTCTACGATTTTAGAAAGTTCTTTAGTAATGATATTTTTCGGAGAACCATATTCGATAATTAGGTTAACGTTTGTTAAGCCTTCTTCTTCAGCTTGTTTTTTGTAACCATTTAATAGTTCTTCAGAAAATGCTTGAGCACGTTCTGCAATAGAACGGTCATATGCTTCAATTGCAGCGAATGAACGTGTATCAATAACATTCACTAAATTTAATACAGAACCCTCATTACGTTTTGCCACGTCGATTGATTTACGAAAAGCATATTCAGCTTCCTTTGAACCGTCTACTGCAACCACAATGCTTTTATAATGATTAGCCATTTGAAAAACCTCCCTGATTTGTATATGTTGATTATACCAAATGATTTTCTAAAGGAAATACTTTCCGGAAGAAAAATTATGAAAAAGTGAAGACGCATCATTAAGAAAATATAATTACTTAATTCCCACTATTTACAGCGTGTAAACGTCTTTTTTGCTTTTGTAATTGTCTCGTTCACAATGTTGTAGGTTTCATTTTTATTTTTTAAATATAGTAAATTATTATCTGATTTCACTGTTTAAATATTTTGTATTTTGTAAATGTTAGAAATTTTATTTGTATTTACTTTAATTAAAGCTTTTTTGGAGTTTGTTTGGTAATATGGAGTTGCAAGGGGTGCATCAATTTTTAATTACATAAATGATGCTGATTTATTACGTTATGGAAGGGGATAGGAAACTATGAAGATTGGTATTCCAAAGGAAATTAAAAACAATGAAAATCGTGTAGCAATGACACCAGCAGGCGTTGTCACTTTAACACACGCAGGCCACGAGGTGTACATTGAAACTGGAGCAGGCTTAGGATCAAGCTTTGCGGATGCTGATTATATTGCAGCTGGTGCTCATATTGTACAAACTGCAAAAGAAGCTTGGTCACAAGAGATGATTATGAAGGTAAAAGAGCCTGTAGCTTCCGAGTATGATTACTTCTATGAAGGTCAGATCTTATTCACTTACTTGCACTTAGCGCCAGAAGTTGAGTTGACTCAGGCACTTTTAAATAAAAAAGTTGTAGGGATTGCCTACGAAACAGTTCAATTAGCAAATGGTTCACTACCTTTATTAACACCAATGAGTGAAGTAGCAGGTAAAATGGCTACACAAATTGGTGCACAGTTCTTAGAGCGAAATCATGCTGGTAAAGGTATTTTACTTGGCGGTGTATCAGGTGTACAACGTGGTAAAGTGACAGTCATCGGTGGTGGTATCGCGGGAACTAACGCTGCTAAAATCGCTGTTGGTATGGGAGCAGACGTGACAGTTATCGATTTAAGTCCTGAACGTTTACGCCAATTAGAAGATATGTTTGGTCGTGATGTTCAAACATTAATCTCTAATCCTTATAATATTGCTGAATCTGTGAAAACTTCTGATTTAGTTATTGGTGCTGTTTTAATTCCAGGCGCAAAAGCACCGAAACTTGTGTCTGAAGAAATGATTCAGTCGATGCAAGCTGGCTCTGTAGTAGTGGATATCGCTATTGACCAAGGTGGTATTTTTGCTTCTTCAGATCGTGTAACAACACATGATGATCCAACATACGTAAAACATGGTGTAGTACACTATGCAGTAGCGAATATGCCAGGAGCAGTACCACGTACATCAACAATTGCTTTAACAAATAATACAATCCCTTACGCACTACAAATTGCGAACAAAGGCTACAAACAAGCTTGTCTAGACAATGCTGCACTGAAAAAAGGTGTAAATACATTAGATGGACAACTAGTTTATAAAGCTGTTGCAGATTCACAAGGACTTCCATATGTTAATGTGGATGAGCTTATTCAATAATTAAATGTAAAAAGGAAGCATTTAAATGCTTCCTTCAGACTGTAGACAAACTCAAAAAATTTGAGAGTTTGCCTACAGTCTTTTTTCTTTTACAATGAAATAAAGTAAAGCCGTTGATTTCCACTACGGGCGGACGCTTTCCGCGGGCGGGGTCGAG